>TARA_B110000046_G_scaffold165255_1_pt1 | contig 19170 bp, 14 predicted proteins | sample TARA_B110000046 | Tara Oceans TARA_B110000046 (sample SAMEA4397157) | marine metagenome | biome: Polar Biome; feature: [DCM] deep chlorophyll maximum layer (ENVO:01000326); material: water (ENVO:00002006), including particulate matter (ENVO:01000060) such as... | depth 40 m
CAATGGCTGCGCTGATTCACAGAAAGATACCGATGGTGATGGAGTTAAAGATGACAAAGATACTTGTGCAGATACTCCTGAGGATACAAAGGTAGATGCCAATGGCTGCGCAGATTCACAAAAAGATACTGATGGGGATGGGGTAAAAGATGACAAAGACACTTGTGCGGATACGCCCTCAGGCGCCCAAGTTGACATAAATGGATGTCCTATAGGATCTGTTTGGACGGGCTCCCTGATAACATTTACAAAAGGAGACAATACCGATCCAGACTTAGCAGAAAATCAAGATAGAATTACTGACAACGTATGGATCACAAGAGATGATGTGGAAGGAGGACAGATTTACAATGCCATTTCAGAGAGTGCTTCAAACAAAAACACCAGTCCTGTAGGAACGGAATGGGCGGAGGGCGTCATAGATAACTATGCTTCACTTCAGTACACTTCATTTCGTACGGCAACGAATAAACCAAAAGATGCAGTAGGCAAGACCTTCGTAGTACACTTAATCGAAGATAATATTTATTTAACGATAAAAATACTTTCATGGTCAACTAAAAAAGCGGGTGGATTTAGTTACGAAAGAAGTACAGAATAAGCTTATTCTTACTCTTAAAATGATTCTAGTTGATATCACTTTGACACCATTAAAGAGGGGGAATATCTCCTACTTATTTGAACTTAAGTTCTTTGCAAGAGAAGTAATATGTTCTCATTTCCTCAAATATTTAGTTGGCTGGAATACCATTAAATGAATTGCTTCAAGCTAAAAGTCATCTAACACTTTCTCCTCTCGAGATTAATTTTTGGCTAATATTGTCATTTGATTAAATAAAAAAATTAAATACTCAAGAAAACAGAACCTTGCGATCAATTAATGAGGTACCGCCTCAAAATTTGAATTTTAAAAATGAAACCCAATATTCATTCAATTTGCGTTTTAATCTTGACTCTTTCCCTGAACAAATCAATAACTGCACAGGCTATCATTGATTTAGAAACAGGTCCCGTACTGACAGGCTATAATGACATTCGCATTCCCAGTGATCTTGGGACCCTATTCTCTCTCAAAGATGATCTGAAGGCCAAAACAAGAATTTTTTATCGTTTGAGGGCTAGCTATACCGTACAATCGCGTCATACGATTTCTCTATTGTATGCCCCTCTCGAAATCAAATCAGCTGGCCGAGTGCCCCATAAAATTTCCTTTAACGGAGTCTTATTTGATGCTGATACTGAACTTAACAGTATTTATAAATTTAATTCGTACCGGTTGACCTACCGATATCATCTAATAACCCGAACTAAAATTGTTTTAGGTGTGGGATTTACGGCAAAAATCAGAGATGCCAACATTCATCTTTATTCGACCAAACAAACGACTGAGCGAACCAGTATTGGATTTGTCCCTATTATTAATTTTAACCTTTGGTGGAAAATTAATGACCCCTGGGGCCTCATACTTAATGGTGATGCCCTGATTGCGCCACAGGGTAGAGCTGAAGATATTCAGCTGGCAGTAACCTATCAATATGCTGATCATTTAAGTTTTCGAATGGGGTACCGTATGCTTGAAGGAGGTACAGAAAGTAATAGCGCCTACGGTTTTGTCTTATTCCACTATGCTTCTGTCGGGTTCTCATATACACTTAAAAAAAGGTGAATTGGCAAAGGATCGATGATCAATAAAAATAGGTTTTTAAAAAAATATTCTTCTCTACTCATTTTTTATTGAAATCAGCTTTAAATGGGATGAATACATTAATTATACTACCACATATTTCTTTCAACCTGACCGTGAGTTATGCCCACACTGAGCAAAGCGTTTGCCCCTTCTTCTAAGCAAGCATTAAAATATAGTGATTGATATTTATTACAAAATATTCATCGGCTGAATCTCCTCAAAAAATCTATGCTATAAGCTTCAGTTTATCTAATAAGACTAATTGGTTGAACGATTCATAAATCAAACGTCGATAAAACCATAAGGATTAGTCAGACCCATCAAGGAGGCATTATATTTTACCTATTTAAAGACGGAGATATTAGATATGTCGAAGGGAAAGTATACGGTCTTAGAGCTACATCCATTGATCAATCTAAGTCTGCAATCTGGAGTTGGAATGATACTAAAATTTCAACTTCAGATGGGATTATCATAGGTACAGGGGTACGAAATACTTTAGATATTATAGCTGGTTGTAGTGAAGCTGGAATAGCTGCAGTACTCTGTGATAGACTTGAAATGGCGAGCTATAATGATTGGTTTTTACCTTCTAAGAATGAATTAAATTTGATATATCACAATATTGGCAAAGGAGACTTCTTGGGTTTAGGTAACATTGGAGGCTTTGTCAATGGCAATTATTGGTCTTCAACCCAGTCTAATGACTACGACGCATGGGAGCAGAATTTCGGCATGGGTACCAAACCCCTATCAATAAAGATGGCCTAAAGTATGTTAAAGCTGTAAGAGTTTTTTAACACTAATTCACTATTGATTAATCTTCGTAAACTAGCTTATAAACTTTGACTTCGACGCCTGAGCATTGATCAAAGTAAGACATAACTATAAGCAGTTCAACTTTGGCTAATGTCAATCAATAAGGATAATTAGTAGGCCCCCTATTCATTTTTGAGTTATAAAAGCATGTTTATTTGGCTTTAGATAAACTCTCGAGAAAGGAAATTGAGTAGACCTATCTAATTTAGATATCACATTAAATGATGGAGTTACCTCTCAAAAAGTTTGAGAATTATTATATAAATACAGTAATTCCTAATTTTAATAGCGCATACCCTGGAACTAAATATATTTAGCAGATGGATTTATAGCAGAATATAAGGCTTCTCTAAGTATGATTTGGGTATTTGAATCAACAGCTGTGAGAAACACTTATTTTGGCAGTAATGCCAGCGAATTGAATCAAGAAACTCAAGATAAACTGAAATCGGTTGATGATGGTCTTGCACTTTTAGGAAGCTAGATCTCCAAAATTACGGACTGGTCCATTCGAAAAATGGATGCTTTATATAATCAAGACAATTAATCAGCAACTTAGTGAGTCTGATCAGGACTTTTTGACTGTTTCTTGTCCTTAAAATCGTTCCATCCAACATTGTCTTTGGCAGGTTTGTATAAGTGAATAATAGCCTTCACTCCTCGTGTTTTAACAGTTACTTTTTTGAGACTGATACGTCTTCATCATAGCTTTAAACCTAGTTTATAGAACACTTAAGTGATCGCTGATACATCCTGTCTTAAGGAGATAATCTTGGAGGAGTTTGAGGCTTGATTTAAGGTTTAGGACATGGAGGTATTTAATGAACATTTGAAGTAAGATTGGCTATACTACTTATCTATTAAATGATTGTAATATGGTAATTCCTGAAATCTTTTATTAGCTTTATCAATGATAAATACTTGTAAAATAAAGGAACCTAAACATTACACAATCAAACATTTTGGAAAATATTTTCGGCTTATCGCCTCATTTTATTTTTAGTGAGTGATTTAATAAATAAAATATGTATTGCCTTCAGCTCAAATGTTTTTATGCCATGTCTAATTTGGGGCCTACTCAAATAAGTTAGAATAATTAGAGAAAATAAAATTAAACAATTACACATGAGCTGATAATTAATCCAATACCCACAGGTTTCAAATTGACTAGAAAATATGAAAAAACTGATTTACATCATGCTATTTCCCCCGCTGCTCGCTTTGGGACAATCTCCCCAAGCCAATCAATTATTTGATTTCAATTACGAAAAAAATCAATTAACCATAGATACAATGAGACAATTTGATGGTTTAACAAATGACCAAATTATTAATTTGAGTGATGAATGGCTCCGTGATCTCATCAAAACAGGCTCTGAAATCTATCAGATGCGAAGTGGTTGCGGAATTAGGGGTGAAGCGAAATTTAGTATATATGATTCTTTTAGTAGTGAAAGATGGATTGATTTTAGGGTAACCATTTTAGCTAAAGAGGGTAAAGCAAGGATGATTGTTGAAAATATCGAAACCCACAGCTTTCAAAAAAAACGAAAAGGATATCATGGAAAAGCACTCAAGCAATCTGGTTCAGCAATGGCATTGTATGATGATCAAGACAAATATTTATCCTCTGATCTTGACCTAAAATTACAAAACAGAGTTGAATCTACCTTTATTGAATATATTGAATCTTGGGTAAAAAACGTAAACAAATCATTGGTTAGACAAGACGATTGGTAATCTAAATCCATAAGCTTCACACTCAGGATCATCAATAGCATAGCTCCTTTTAGTTTGAGTTGCCCCTATCTCCTTTCAAATTTATATCGGCAAACACGTGTCCAGTTGAATCAACTAATACGTTCTTGTACTAAATTTATATTTTTTCTTTTTATCAGTCTTGTTGACTTTGGCGTAGCTCAAATCCTTTACACAAAATTAAATAGGACTCAAACCATACCTTCGAATAATAATAAATCAATCAGGGGTGGAAGGTTTTCAACTAGTTAGAAATTAGGTGCAATACAATGCCCATATTATTTCTCGAAATTAGTCAAAATATTCTTTTAACTTTAATAAGCTTATTTCTAACCTCAAAAAAAATGAAAATGAAAAAAGAATATAAAGTTGAAATAATTAAAGAAGGGGCGCTAGGAACATTATTATTTGGTTCCAGTAAACTCCCTTTAAAGAAAATGATAGAAGTTATGAACAAATACGGAGAAGAAGGATGGGATATTTCATTTCAGCTAATAGAGAAACACCGATTATTATTGTTTTGGAGTAGAGAAGCAGTAATTATTACCTTTTCAAGAAATAAACAATAGAAGAAACAAAAGAGTTATTTCTAATCTTAGAATCGTTCCTTTAAACACAGTCTTTGGCATCTTTGTCACTAGAGAGTCACCCCTATGTGGTTTAAAGACTTGAATCTATATATTTTCATTGGGACCTTCGGATGAAAATAATTAATTAATTATATTAAAATATCTCTGAATTTCATAGAATCAACACCGACCATTATGAAATACTTCAAACACCTTTTGCTCTTTAATATTCAGTCGTGATTTAAGTAGGGAGAGGATGCAATTCTTTGAAATTTTTCTAAATTAGGCCAGAAGAGAAATAAACGTAATACGTTTACCTCCTAGATGTTTATAATAAAACAACAATCATGCATCAACTACTATCAAAAATCATCCTGATTGGCTTGTTAACTTCTTCTGTCAACAATGTGTTTTCTCAAACAGATACACTAAGACAAGACCCGACTGTCATCATTAAAATGAAAAATGGCGACGAATACAAAGGAACCCTAATAAAAGAAGACAATAATAGAATGCTCTTAAAGACAGTAAACGGAGAAATTAATTTAATTGCCTCAAATGTAAGTTCAATAGAGAACTACGATTATTCAGGAAAATTTGAATTTGCTAATCCACATGATACAAGATATTTTTTTGGGCCAACCGGAATTCCTATAAAAAAGGGGAAGGGGTATTATCAAAACATACTCGTTACAACAAACTTTTTCAATTATGGTCTAACGAAAAATATATCAATTGGTGGTGGTTTTGAGTTCATTTCAACAATCTTCGGTTCTCCAATTTGGTTTCTTACCCCTAAAGTAGGATTTGATATTTCAGAAAATATTCATGTCGGTGGCGGATTTATCATGGCAGGCTTTGCTGCTGAGGGAACTGCAACTTTGGGGTATGGGGTTTTTACCTTAGGACAGTCTGAAACAAACCTATCGTTAGGAGCAGGCTATGGCCTGATAGATCGTGAATTATCGGATTATCCAGCCATAATGATATCCGGAACTCACAGAATCAGCAAAAGCATTGCAATTCTCTCAGAGAACTATGTAATTCCAAATAGCTTTTATTTTGGTATTCATGGCATTAGAATTCTCTCCAAGAAAAATTCTTTTGACATTGGAGCGATCGTTATACCTGAAATCGCAGCAGCTATACCTGCTTTACCATATGTTGGCTATATCAGAGTATTTTAACAAATCTCATCACTTACCCTCCAAATTCTATACGATTTTGAATTTAAAAGGAAGCTAATCTCTAAAGAAGATTTCAAATGACAAATAAGTTATGTGTATCTCTCATATAAAAGTGCCCTTGCTATGAATTAAAGCAAAAAAAATTAAAATTATATTTTTTATGCTGAATCTTTTCAGTCACTTTAGTCAGGAAATGAAAAAACTGATATTCTTACTAATTCCAATTATTTCTTTCGCACAAGAAGATTCTTTAAGAAAGACTTCAACATTAGATCATTTATATCCTAAAAAAGATTTGGTGTTTCAATATCAAGATGATTGGGGAAAAGGTAATTACAAGAAGCTAATTGAAGAATTCAAAAAGCAGCCTTTGAATTATGGAAATATTGTTTTTTTGGGTAACAGCATCACCGCAGGGGGGAATGATTGGAGTGAAAGATTAAATTATCCAAATATTCGAAATAGGGGCATTGGAGGCGATGTTACGGCAGGTGTTTTAGCTAGGTTAGATGAACTTATTTATTTCAAACCACGCACTGTTTTGTTATTAATTGGAATTAATGACTTGTGGAATCTGACGCCTGATAATCCCTCAGCAGAATATGTTGGGTCGAATATATTGAAGATTGTTCAAAAAATCAAAGTGGGATCCCCACAAACAAAGATCTATATTCAAACAATTTTACCCAACAAAAGAATGGTTCTCAGAGAAAAAATCAGGGCCGTTAACCAGATCATAAAATCAAATCAAACTGAAACCCTTTATAGCATCATTGATCTTTATTCGGTTTTTGTGAATGATGAAGGGCTACTTAAAGATGAATTGTCAATTGATGAAACCCATCTTAACGAGCAAGGTTATGATGAATGGGTAAAATTCATTCAACCAATGTTCATATTACCAAAAAAATAGATTAAAAATAAAGATAATCAGGTTACTTAGTAGCGATGAGATATGTCGAATAGCTGCCCCCTTGATAAGTCATTTTTAACAATCAGATAAACATATCACAAGTGCATAACAATCCCATGTTAAATCCATAAAAGTGCTCTATTCACGACCTAAAGATAAATTAGTATGACCCAATCAATTCCTTCGAATGAAAATAATTTACTGCTGGTAGAAATGTGAGTTGTTAGTTTAAGAACGGGGAAAATACAATGTACTTCCTCATTTTTTGAATGAATTAAAATAATTTTTTAACTTAAAGCTGCTTAAAATAACAGCTAACACTATTGGAAGACAGCAAATAATACCGTTCAATACTTTTAAAAATTTGTAAAAAGAAAAATATATGAAGCAAACTATTTTAGTAACAGGAGGAACCGGTTATGTCGGTTCATGGGTAGTCAAAGGACTTCTTGAAAATGGGCACAAGGTGCGGCTAACGGTCAGAGAGATCAGCCAAAAAAATAAGTATCAGTTTCTTATTGATATTGCTGACAATAATAAAGGATCCATTGAATTTTGGGAGGCGGACTTATTGAAAATGGGTAGTTTTGATGATGCGGCTAAAGGATGTGATTCAATTGCGCATATTGCTTCTCCTTTTAAGTTAAATGTTAAGAATGCCCAGGAAGACTTGGTTGACCCTGCAGTTATAGGAACAACCAATGTGTTGGATGCGGCAAATAAATCAGATTCAGTTAAAAAAGTCGTTTTAACCTCTAGTGTAGTAGCCATTTATGGTGACAATATAGATATGAAATATCAGGATTTATCCATACTTACGGAAGCACAATACAATACCAGTAGTACATTAGCTCATCAACCCTATGCTTATTCAAAGGTGAAGGCTGAAAAAAAAGCGTGGGCCATGGCCAAAGAGCAATCCAACTGGGAGCTGGTAGTGATGAATCCTTCATTTGTTATGGGTCCATCGCTAACGTCCATTTCAGAATCTGAAAGTTTAAAATTTATGACAGAATTATTAAAGGGAAAATTTAAAATGGGCAGTGCTGAAATTTACATGGGCTATGTTGACGTCAGGGATGTAGCAAAAGCACATATTTTTGGATTAGAAAACAAAGTAGAAGGGCGGTTTATACTTTCCGAACGGGTGACAGATATGCTTTCTTTCTCAAATATTATAGGTACCCATTATGGTGAAAAGTATGGATTACCCAAATCCAATAATCCAAAATGGCTACTTAGTTTGATCGGTGGTTTTTTTGGATTAAGCCGGAAATACGTAAAAAATAACATTGGAATACCTATCAAATTGGATTCAAGTAAAAGTATTGATCAATTAAAATTGAATTACACGCCCCTTGAACAAACGATGAAGGATATGGTAGAAAAATGGGAATCCTTTAAAAAACTACCCAATAAATAAATTGATAGGAATTAGGCGACTCAATAACTTTTAGTGCAGGCTGTGCGAAAACGAAATTAAATTTCTATATTTCATGGTCAGTAAGAAGCTTCAAGGTATCTACGAGAGGGTAATAATCCAATTGTGATATCCATAAAATTTTGGTCTTCACAACCTCGGAGTTAATCATTATGATTTATAATCAAAGCAAATGGGAAACTCACCATATACAAAATCAAAATAGGTTTTATCCTCTCATCAATTACCTAACAAAGTAATCCACACTTCAAGCCGAGTGGTCATGCACCAGATAATTCCAAACTCTTGACTCTGCGCGATTTTGGTTTTAAAAAGGAAGCAGTTACTTTAGCTATCAATGACACAAACCCCTGAGGGTACTCCAATCAAATAAAAAATTCCTATGGAACACAAAGTAAGATTAGTCATAGAAATAGTAAGTGTAGGTGCCATTATTGCCTCACTTATTTTTCTTGGCATTGAATTGCAGCAAAGTAATCAACTCGCAAAAGCTACGATTAGACAAGCCTTAAATGAAACCGATATGGAAATCTATAGAGTACAGATGGATGAAGAAATCATCCCGCTTGCTTTATATAAAAATGATAATAATTTACCCTTAGATGATTATGAAGAATATAATGTAAACCTGTACAATACCTTCAATTTTAGAGATTTTGATAACTCTTATTATCAATACAGAATTGGGCTATTTGAGCAAAGTGATTGGCTGGCCTACCGAAGAATTATCAAATCATTATTATTGCATGATAGCACAGTCATTAAAATGTGGGATAAAGGAAGTCATGCCTTTAGTCAGGAGTTCAAATTAGAAGTGGAATTGATCCTTGAAGAAATAAAGCCTGAACATTGAGAAATTAAGGATTCATCTCCCACACTTAATCCCTAGACATACAATGCTAGATGATTCTAGATTACGCATCAAGAAAATTATTTTTTTAACTCACATTAGCCTGAACTAACCTTCATGAAATACATCAAAAACTCTCTTTTCTTGGATCTTCTTTTTTCACTTTTTTTATTAATTAATTGTGGTGAATATGATAATTCTATTTCAGATGATAATATAAATAATAACCCATCCCTAATTTTTGATGAAGATAATGATGGAGTAGCTGATACTGATGATGCTTGTACGGACACTCCTGAGGGTGAAACCGCAGATAGTATTGGCTGTTCTGATTCTCAGAAAGATCCAGATGGTGATGGGGTAACGGATGACTTGGACATCTGTGCTGCTACCCCTGAGGGAGTTGCTGTGGATAGTGAAGGTTGTTCTAATTCACAAAAGGCCACAATATCAGGTTATGATTTTAACTTTTTAAATGTTTCAGCACCCCCCTATGGTGGTACAATTTTTATAACTGGAGATATAATTACTTCACAAGATACAAGTGTATTTGATTCAATCTCCTACATTGGAACAGATTTGAGGACAATGTTTGATAGAAGAAACGGTGGAGATTGGACTACAATTGAGCCACATATTTTCCCTGCTACTTTTTTTGACGGTCCAAGTATTGAAATACAAATTAATCCAGAATTCACCTTGGAGGAGGCTCAAATCGAAGCAAGAAAGTATGGCTTTTTGGTTGGACAGTTGGCTCTTTCATTGAGAAAAGATGTTGAAACAATGTGGATTCATAAAGGCGTAGAAGGTTATGGCGGGGGCAATAATAATATTCTTATTCATACCGGAATGACCGCATCTTATGAGCAGCATGAGACTGGAAATATCACTGAAGAGACGCTTATTCATGAAGCAGCGCATACATCAATAGACGTCTACTGTTACAATGATTCAGATTGGTTTGTTGCAGTTGAAAATGATGAGGAGCGATTTATTTCAACCTATGCCTCGGATTATCCAACCCGCGAAGATATTTCTGAATTATTCCCACTTTACATCGCAGTAAAATATTTTCCTGAAAGATTAGACCAAACGATGATAGACAATACACTCAGTACTTCTCTCAATAGAATCCTGTATTTTGATCAACAAGATTATGATATGACTTTATATCAATAACTATATCAATTGATTTAGGCTAATAAAATTAAATGAAGCTCATATAATCAGTCAAAAGAAGCTGAATGACGATTTGATGATACTAAAACTTCAGGAGCACATAATATCTCACATTTTATCTTTATTCCCCCAGCAAATTTTATACAATTTAATGTAATAGGTATTGATTTTAATAGTACTAATTTGTACTCAAATTTTAAAAAAAGTTTATTTCTAATATACATTAATTCACACTGATGAAAAAATTATTGATTAAATACATTCTTGAATTTATTGTTATTGTTTTTGGTATTTCAATTTCATTTTACCTGGAGAAACAGAATGCTATCTCCTATAAAGAAGATTTAAAAAATGAATCTCTAAAAAAATTAAGAGAAAATATTAGCCAAGATATAGAAGACAATCTTTATAATTTTGATCAGCATCAACGGGCCTATCAGGCCAGTGAAATACTAGTTAATATGGGCCATGAGCTGTATCAAGAAAATAAAGACTCATTGGGCTACCTATTAGTTGCAGCAGGACAAATTGCAACTATTTTTGTAGATAATTCTGAAGAATATAATGCCCTAAGAAATTCTGGGTTAATAGAACTAATAGATAATGATTTATTGGTTTCATCCTTACAAAAAAAATATTCGAGACATGTTTTCATCAAAGAATACGAAAGATTAATTCTTGATTTGTCATCCAAAATGAATGATCTAGTTGCCGGTAAAATAGAAGTTTCAGATAAAATTCGACTGAAAGGACAGTCATTATATTGGTCTTCTTACAAATCAAACGAACCCTTTTTATCCGACAAAGAACTCAATTTATTTTTCTCTAAAGGCATCTTTCATGACGACTATTCAAGCATGATTAAAAATAGTATAGCAACAGACTCTGTCATCTTAATCAATATAGATAAGGAAATCAATCGATAAAGAGAGAAAAGTAAATTTTCAAGATTATCATTAAAACCTTACCTAACTCTCTATTAAATCATTTCCTTTCTTTATAAACGACAAGAAGCTTTTCAAAAAAAACCAAGTAATTACTAATTTGGAAAGAGTAGCCCGAATAACCATTTTAGTACACCAACCGATATGAAGATGAAAACCTTGTCCCGCTCTTTTTTGTAGCTAGACCTCTAGGTGCTTTAATAATTTATTTGATTGAAGTTAGATTTGGACTATTTAAATAAAATTGGAATTGAATAAAATACATCTGTCCCCTTTATTGGAGGTGTTAACTTTACATTTTGGATCATCATCGTCAATAGAAAGTACGCTCATGACTCCATCAATATTTTGGTTTTCAAAAAGAAGCAATTACTTTAGCTACTCATGAAGAGCTGTAAAAAAGTAAATGAAATCATATTTGTCATCTTATTAATAAATTTGAACTGGGCTATCTCTTGTGCTGACAAAAAACAAAATATTCCATGCGTCTGTTACATCTATGAGAATGGTGTGCAAACTCGAATAGATGAATCTGTCATTATACAAGATGACAGCCCATTTAGTCAAAATAAAGCGGGGAAAGAATGTGAGTCTAAGTCCTACTTCACCGATGAAGAAAATTATGCTATTTGCCAACCATTACAAGTAGGCAATGATCCAAATGATTGACGAAATATGCTCTTCCCCTTTTAGATAAGTATACTTAAGCATAGCTTCAATCCTTATACACCCAGCTTAACGCTCTCAAATTACCGTTAAACTTTACTTTTTTATATAATTTCGGATAAAAAAGAGATTATCGCTGTTACTGCAACCATTATTTAAAAATGATTTATTAAGGTAATTAAACTATAATGGACTGTGTCTTGTGGAATAAAAAAGTTATATTAATATATTGAAAAAAAGATTAATTTGATTTTTGATATGAAAAAAGTACAAATTATAGTCTTGTTTTTTTTTCTAGGTTGTGCCCATAATCGAAGCGAAAAAGTCGACTTCATAGATGTGGTAGATCAATTTAATGAGAACAAAAATGACTTTTCTGATACCCAAAATAGGCTAAGCGAAGGCTTTTTTTCCTCTGCTTTAGCCGATATAAAAAAAGATTTATTAAACTTAAGATTGGTCAATCTGGATGATCTGACGAATGAACAAAAAATTGATTATCAATTTATTGAAAGCCTCTTAGTTGGAAAAGAAATTGGATATGAAGATATCCAATCATGGAAGCGAGATCCACGTGATTATATGAATTTTAGAACGCTGTCAAGTATGCTAAATGGCCCTAAATCATGTGAGGAAAAAGCTGGGTTTCTCATTAAAAATTTACCCATCATCTACCATGATTTAAAAAATGGATCTGCACAATTGGTTGGATATGTACCCAGATTTCAAGAACTCGGTCTTCATATGGCCGAAAATGCCAAACTCATATTTGATGTAGAAATAAAAGAGTTTCTCTCTCAATGTAGCGTTTCTGATGAGGTTCAAATTGTTAAACTCAATGCACAAGTTTTAGATGAACTTAGCCGCTTCACTCATTTTATTGAAAATGATTTGCCTTTAAAAGAAGTGTCTACCTTTTCAATTGGGAAAAACACTTATAACAAAATACTTAAAAATCAATTTCTCTTGGACTATACCGACCAGACCTTATGGGAGTTTGGATGGTCCGAATTTAACAGGACTATAACCGAAATGGATGCCCTGGCTAAAAAAATTGATTCAAGCCAGACTACAAAAGAATTACTCATCACCATTAAAAATGAATATCCAGACCCCCACAATATGATTACGGCACATCAACATTGGGTAGATAAATCCGGTGAACATATCAAATCTCAAGGTCTGATTCCCATCCCTTGGAAAGAACGTGTTCAGGTCGTGGCTAGGGACGAATATTTAAGAAAGACCTCTTATTATGGTAATTTTTCGAGAGCTACTGATCTTGATGATGAAGGTTATTTTACGTCGAAATGGAAAATCAACCCTTTCGAAGATGATTGGAATCAACAAACAAAAGACGAATATTTAGTAGAACACGACTGGGGTGTCATTATCGTAACAGCACCACATGAAACCTACGGTGGCCACCACGTTCAAAGTCTTTATCAAATGCATAATCCAAATGAACTAAGAAAAAACAATGGCCTTTCCCTTTTTAGCGAAGGTTGGGGCTTGTACAATGAGCAGTTGATGCTAGAGACGGGCTTTTATCCAGATAATAAAATAAAGCTGCGACAACTACAGCTGCGACTTTGGAGAAATGCAAGAGTTATTTATGATGTAGGCCTGCATTCAGGAAGACTAACTTATGAGGATGCCATTCGCCTGATGACTGATCAGGTTGGTTTTTTAAGATGGGCTGCTCAATTAGAGATAGATTCTTCCGCTTCAAGACCAGGATATTTTATAGGATATTTTATGGGAATGACAGAAATATTAAAAATGAGAACTCAATACAAGATGCTGAGAGGATCTAATTTTAACTTATCCGATTTTCATGAAAAACTATTAAAGATAGGTAATATGCCTCCTAAGCTCATGAGTAAATCTTTGCTCTCAACTCCTTCATCGTATAAATAAACTACCTGTCATCTAAGCAATACTTTAATCTTATTTAAATATTTGATTTGACACTTACCTTTTATAACAAATTTTGACCTCTACCTTATTTTTTGGTTTTTCTACCAATGTAAAACCCTAGGAAAAGAGGGGTAAGAAAGATTAATAATAACTTGATTAATTCAATTACTTCTTCCCAATCTAATCTGACTTCCATGTTTTTTTTGTTATTAAATATCATGCCCAGAAAGAAACTTCAGTATATACACAAGATGGTGAAAACCTAAATTGGTTTCATTTGACTGTTTCCCATCACGTAGCTTTTGATTTGCTCAATCAAATTTTTATGGGCTTCAAAAGAAGCTTCAGCCTCATCTTTCCTTCCGAATTCTTTAATCATATTTTCATCAAAGAACTATGCGTTATCTCGGCATTACCTTTTTAGCAGCTGCAATATTGCAATTCTTCAAGTAAAACAATATTAACTCTTCCCCTATACAAAAAGTACATTTGGCATGGCTGGAACCCTTATACCCCTAGCACTCTCTGATTTTGGATCTCAAACTGAAACCAACTCATTTCTAAAAACTACCAAAAGGTGTTTAATCAGAAATTTGAATCAGAACTTAGTCATATAATTATTTCAAAGATTGGAGAACTCTTTGATAAAGCAGAACTTGACAGAGCGGAAAATAAAAAGTAATAGTTACAAGGGAAGAAGCTTCCCAGTACCTATATATTTTAAAGCCAAAGCTAGATTCATTGGTAGCATCAGGCATCATGCTTTTCTTTATGCTTGGGAACCATAACCAGTTTATAAATACGGAGCTATATCATATTGGAAAATAATAATTTGATTATTTTAGTTCACTAACCAATACCATAATGAGAGAAAATCAAAAACCTAAATACAATTGTCTTCATTGCCTTGTTGACAAGTTTGATTTGGACGCTGTCTTGTGATGGAGATATCAATGAGATGATCTGTATTTGTTACATTGATGAATATAGTTTACAAACTAGGATAGATGAAGGTGTATTAGATAATGGTGCGTTTACCTCTGATAATGACCTCAGAAAAGAATGTATGTCAAAGTCCTACTGCATCAGCGATGATAATTATTCTAGCTGTCAGATCGCTCTTATAGTAGGTGGAAGTGGTATGGCAAATTAAGCCACTCCACGGGAAATGACCCAAATAATTAACAAAGTGGTAGACTAAGCTACCAAGAAGTCCACTTAGGCATAGCTGTGACCCATACTCCTGTAAAATACCTCACAAAAGAACCCTCCTCCTACCTCAGCTGTAATTTTGAAATAAAGAAATCAAAGGGAATTATATGAGATTAGACCTCCTTAAATGGGACAGCATACCTTCAAAGAACTAACCAAAGAAGCCAAGTTGATATTCTATTTTATTGAGGCAAATTGTAGTACTGCTGGCTTTCTTCAAGCAGATGAATCGGACATCGATAAAGGTATTGGACTGGAGCGAAGCTTTGGTAATAATCCCTTTGGCGATTTGATTGTTCTCACTACGGAGGAACTAGAAAACAGTAGCTTTATCGTATGAAGGAATTATGACTTTATCCTAGTCAAAGGAACGCATAAAAAGCGAGCACATGACAAGTTAAAGGTGAGTGATAAATCCAAAGATTACTACAGCGTTGGAGTGCATAAATCTAGCATGCATACAGCTTTTTTAAAGGATATTAATGGTACTTCCAGTGCTCATAAATGAGCTTGGGTCTGATTTTGAAATGTTAGAGAGGGAGGTATCTCATGAGGTGTTGAGGCAAGGGTAATCCTTAATTTAAAATCAGAGCATAACAGGAATATCCGACTTTAGTTCCACAATAAGTTTGGTCAAAACTTGAATGATTTATGTATTGAATTCCTATAGTGTAGTGTCTCAAGAGATTTTTTATTTTCAATTAAATCATTAGCTTATATGGCAATGGATCCCCAAACGTTTACAACCATATGGCATTTAGAGCCCTATTTGGGATTAATAATAGAATCATCGCAAATGTATAAATGCTTGAATCTTCGGAATTAATAGATTTTGTAAATGTTTCAAATTCCAAATTAATCATAGCATTCTTTGTTAGTTTTACTCTGGGTAATGGAAGGTCGGCGTAAAACAAAAGAAGTGAAAAAAGAAGATAATTGGTGAGTACTAAAAATCTCAACTCCCACAAGCTTCACGCTCAGGATCATCAATGGCCAGCTTCCTCCTGCCTCTCGTAGTTCATACATCTAATCTTTACTATCAATATCAGTGAACATATCACCACTCAGTTGAGATTCTAATTATGCTATTTCCTGCTCTTTTCTCATCTTTCTACTTTTAGTGGTTTTATATTGAACCAATTGCCCTATTAACTCTAGAGTTTATCTCGTTGCTAAAGTAACAATTTTATTAAGTCAAATAGGGAATAGCAACACCTGATCCATATCGATATTAGACTGAAAGTGAACTCTTTGTAATCGCAAAATGTTTTGAAATTGAATTAAAAATTTAAATTCACATAATTATAAAAAAATCATGAAAAAATTTACATTTATCTTTACAATTATTTTGTTTGTCGTATTTTCTCAAAACGTAATTGCTCAAGGCGAACACCCTTCAAATAAGCAAGGCGAACACCCCTCAAATAAGGTAGTATCTAACACGATAGTAGATGTTGCCGTTAGTAATAAAGATTTCTCAACTTTAGTTACCGCTTTAAAGGCTGCAGACCTCGTTAGCGCCTTACAAGGAGCTGGTCCTTTTACTGTTTTTGCTCCAACAAATGACGCCTTTGCTAAGCTTGATGCGGAAACACTAACCTCATTATTAGAGGAAAAAAATCAAAAGGTTTTAGCAAATATTTTAACATATCATGTTATTTCTGGAAAATTAGCTGCATCTGATGTTGTTGCAGCTTTAGAAAAAGGGAAGGGCTCAGTAGAACTAACAGCATTAAATGGTGAAGCAATTTCTGTTATGCAAAAAGATGGAAAAATATGGTTGAAAGACGCAAATGGAAGTTATAGTGAAATTACCGCAACAGACGTTATGGCCAGTAATGGTGTTATTCATGTAATTAACACAGTTGTTATGCCCAAATAATGATTAAAAATTATTTTTTAAATAATAAAAGTCCTCAATTAATCTAGAGGACTTTTATTATTAATTTTCAATAAAAAAACATCACTACTAATGCAAAGAATATCATGGCATTTGCATTTTGAGACACAGTCTAGAAACTTTTTTAAACATTCCTTAGGAATATAGAGATTAGAATTTTCCCTAACAACATAAATTAATACATCATAACGCTTTGATCATCATTTGACGACAAATATGAATGTCAAAATTAATTCAACCATCACAAGCTTCACACTCAGGATCATCAAAAGAGCAGCTCCTTCCTGCTCAAGTCGACCCCTCTCCCTATCGGCAAACACAGCCCAATTGAATCCATAGATACGCACTCGCAGAGAATTTATACTTTTCCTTCCTGTATAATTTCCTGACTTTACCCTAGCTCAAATCCATCATACAAAATTACATTAGACCAGATTAATACCCTCAGATGAAAATATTCCACTAAAGTTGGAAGTTTTGATTTATTTGATGTTTCACCTATCCAAAGAATTCAATGGCGTGTAAAAGTCTTAAAATCTACTGCTTTAAAATATTATTTATTCCCTTAGTCGTTTTGAGTTAAAATTATTGATAATAACCTTGTCGTTCGTTTGTATCGTATACTCATAGGTGGATCTATCTGCACAAATCATGCTGCCTGATTTTCAGGGAATGTATTATACCTAACCTCCATCAGATCTCTGCTCAGGCTTATCCATTGGTGATCCTGCATATGATGCAAATGCTCGTTTTGACTTAAGTAAATATTCAATCGTATGGACAGCATCTAAACCTAACTTTGCTTGATGTCCGCAATAAGCTCATTTTTCCCATAAATATCGTTCCTAACAATATAGTCTTTGACGTCTTTGTAAAATGGTTGCATAGGATGGCCTCTTCTATTCAAACAAGTTGAAAGTATATTAAATTATGTATATAACTCCTGGAATTGGGGTGATTCCAGGAGGCTTTTTGCCTTTTAGATGCTTTTTCCTATATTAGCCTTACTTGAACACTGACTTAAAGATTTCGTTTTTATAAAACTTAAATCATGCATTATGAATTTTAAAAAAAACGCAGTTTTATTTTTTCTCCTTTCCCTTTTCTCCAAATGTTTTTTATTGGCACAAGAAAAGCATTATTATCAAACAGATTTTTCCGCTTTAGAATTTGAAACACGTAGGTTAGCAATATTTAATAGAATCGGAAACAATGCCATTGCATTGATTCAAAGTGCTCCCAGCGTTGCTGGATTTAAAGTATTTAGACAAACAAATACGTTTTATTATTTATGCGGTCTGGAAGAAGGGCATGCCTATCTGTTATTGAATGGGAAAAACAGAAGCACCACACTTTATTTACCACACAGAGAAGAAGCGCGTGAGCGTAATCAGGGAAAAATATTATCAGCTGATGATGCTGATCTAGTCAAAAAAATAACTGGAGTAAACCGTGTTCGTCCTCTTGAATTGCTTGGAAATGACCTCATCGGTACAGGACTTATTAATGGAAAAACTCCATTATTATTCACTCCACTCAGTCCAGCTGAAATGGGTAATGACAGCAGAGATGAGATACTTCATGGCCATGCACGTGCTGCTGCAGATCCTTGGGATTCCCAAATAACGCGTGAAGCACGATTCAAAAGACTGTTGAATGACCGCTTTCCTGAATTTGAGATACGTAACCTCTCGCCATTATTAGATTCAATGAGATTGATAAAAAGCCCGAAGGAAATAGAGGTTATCCGCATGGCAACTCAAATTGCAGGTTTGGCTATTATTGAGGCAATGAAATCCACAGTACCTGGAATTTATGAGTATCAACTAGATGCTGCTGCAAAGTATATTTTTTATCAATATGGAGCTCAGGGAGATGGGTATCCAGCAATTATAGGAGGAGGTACCAATGCCTATATGGGGCATTATTTTCGGAAAACCGATGTATTACGAGCAGGTGATTTAGTTTTAATGGACTACGCCCCTGATTATCATAATTATACCAGTGATGTAACCAGAATTTGGCCAGTCAATGGAACATTTGATAAAGGACAAACTGCATTATATGAATATATCGTAGCATACAGAGATGCCCTTTTTAAGTATTTAAAACCTGGGATTACCTC
>TARA_B110000046_G_scaffold47742_1_pt1 | contig 19155 bp, 17 predicted proteins | sample TARA_B110000046 | Tara Oceans TARA_B110000046 (sample SAMEA4397157) | marine metagenome | biome: Polar Biome; feature: [DCM] deep chlorophyll maximum layer (ENVO:01000326); material: water (ENVO:00002006), including particulate matter (ENVO:01000060) such as... | depth 40 m
TGGCCATTAACTAAATCGGTTACTAATAATTCCATGCGAGAACTGCGCGATCCTTTCACTACTATTGTTGTTTTTTTATTCACTTTATTAATGCTTTCTTGAATTTTTTGCTGCATCTGTTCGCGGCTCGAAAAGTGACGATTAGGGAGTTCAAACACATCACTTGCGTATTTACTTAACACGCCTAATGTAAATAACTCATCAATCCCTTGTTCAAGTGCATACTCGCCAACTTCTTGATGGTACTTACGTGCATCTTCACCAAGCTCACCCATATCTCCGAGTGCTAAAATGCGGTGACCTTGCATATCACTTAACAAGTCAATCGCAGCCTTTACCGACTTAACATTGGCATTATAGGTGTCATCAACCACGGTAAGTAAATCAGACACTTCAATTAAATTAACGCGCCCTTTTACATCACCCATTGTGGCAAGTGCATTGGCTATTTCTTCAAGGGTTACATCAAATTCACTGGTCAGTGCTGCTGCAATAAGTGCATTACTAATATTATGCTTACCAGGTAGTGCCAAAGTAACAGGTACTTGCTTGTTTTTAGTGCAAAGCGTAAAGCTTGCACGTGCATTGGCATCAAGCGTGATGTTCTCTGCCCAAATATCGAGTTTTTCGGTTGTAGAAAAGCGCTTAACATTACGCCCTTCAAGTTTATCTAACCAATACTGGCTAAATTCACTATCGCAATTAACAATGGCAACGCCGTCATCTTTTAGGCCATCAAAAATCTCACCTTTAGCTTTTGCAACGCCCATTAAGCTACCAAAACCTTCCAAGTGAGCTGCTGCAACATTACATACAACGGCCACATCTGGTTTTGTCATTACCGTTGTGTAAGCAATTTCACCTAAGTGATTTGCACCTAGCTCAATAACAGCAAAACGATGTTGAGGCTCTAAGCGCAATAACGTAAGAGGGACGCCAATATCGTTGTTAAAATTACCTTTAGTAGCTAATACATCACCGTGAACCGACAAAATTGCTGCACACATTTCTTTTACGGTGGTTTTGCCTACACTCCCTGTAATTGCAATTGTTTTAGGCGCCACTTGGGCCATAACAGCGGTGCTAATTGTACCTAGTGCAATACGTGTATCGCTTACTATAAATTGTGGAATATCTACATCAACTTTGTGCTGAACAATAACGCCTATAGCGCCTTTTTGTTTAGCCTCAGCTATAAATTTATGGCCATCAAAATTTGGCCCTTTAAGTGCTAAAAACACTTCGCCATCGCACACTGTGCGAGTATCAGTATTTATATTTAGCACGTGTTGATTATCACCTTGATAATCAGTTGTTAGCACATTAGCTAACCAATCAAAATCCATTGGGATCATTGTGTTATCCCTCTTACTGCTTTTTTTAGTTGTTCTTGTACATAGCGGCGATCGCAAAAGTCGATGCGCTTATCGCCTATAATTTGATAATCTTCGTGGCCTTTACCTGCAATCAAAATAACATCATCAGCTGTAGCATTTTCTATAGCAAAACGAATTGCAGTTGCTCTATCAGCCTCTAAATGTGCATTTTGAGGATGGGTTAGACCGCCTGCTACATCTGCAATAATGTCATCAGGATTTTCTGTTCGAGGGTTATCGCTGGTAATAATCACTTTATTAGCGTTTTGCTCTGCAGCTTGCGCCATTAATGCGCGCTTACCTTTGTCTCTGTCGCCACCGCAACCAAATACACAACTTACACCACCTGGCACATGCAACTGCAATGCTTGTAATGCAAGTGCAAGTGCATCGGGTGTATGGGCGTAATCAACAACACACGTGGGCATGCCAGCTTGACTAAAAGCTTGCATTCGACCAGCGACTGGCTGTAACTGCGCACAACCAGCAACTAATTGCTCAAGCGGATAACCTAGCCCTAGTAATGTAGCGAGCGCTGCCGTTAAGTTATATAAGTTGAATTCGCCAAACAGAGGCGATTTAATAGAAATATCACCCCAACTTGTCGACAACTGCGCCGAAATACCTTCACTTGAATATTCAACAGCAGAAAAATAAACGTATCGGGCATTCTTAGGAGCTAAGTTTTTGCGGCCATAACAAATTAGGTTATTAAAATCATACTTTTCAAGCCATTGCTCAGCTTGAAAGTCATCTTGATTGAGCACTACAACTTGCGGCTCAAAATCACGGAAAAGCATTAATTTCGCATCACCGTAACTTGCCATATCACCATGGTAATCTAAGTGATCGCGCGAAAGATTAGTAAACACAGCCGCTTTAAACTGACATTTAGCAACGCGTTGTTGCACTAACCCATGAGATGATACTTCCATGGCTATCAGCTTTTTATGCTGCGAATTTAAATCGCTCAAAATATGCTGTAAATCAACTGTTGAAGGCGTTGTGTTTATCAGTGGAATTAAGTTATCAGGATGGCCATAACCTAAAGTACCTATAATAGCCGACTCAGTACTACAAAACTGTGCTAAGTGGGCAATCATTGCTGTGGTGGTCGATTTACCATTTGTACCTGTCACACCAATTAAATCAAGAGTCTGACTTGGTTGGCTATAAAAGCGACTAGCTAATTCTGGAAGCTTTTTATCAAGCTCTGAGACTAAATACAGTGGCTCAAAACTGCTTTCAAATTCACATAATCTGTCAGCAATGATAGCTATTGCGCCATTTTCAATTGCTTTAGCAATAAATTGTCCGCCATCAAGTGTATGGCCTTTAATAGCAACAAATACATCACCTGGCGTTACTTCACGGCTATCAAGGCGTAAATGCTTTACCAGTTGCGAGGGCGCATCTATTTCGATGTATTTTAAAATATCCTTTAAATCACGCATCGTTATCTTTACCTTGTACGTACGCAACCTCTTCCTTGTCAGGCGCTACGTTTAATATTCTTAATGCGTTAGAGATGATTTCTGCAAATGCAGGGCCAGCGGTGGCACCTCCATAGTACACATCACCACCTGGTTCATTAATCATAACTACCACGGCTAAACGAGGATTACTTGCCGGTGCTACACCTGCAAAGTAACCTACATATTCATCACCATAACCACCTGCTACGGCTTTTTTAGATGTACCTGTTTTACCGGCAGCACGATACCCATCAACTTTTATGTTGCGAGCAGTACCGTCTTTTTCAAATACACTTTCCATCATGTGGACTACGGCTTCTACGTCTTTTTGTTTAAAAATACGTTCGCCTTCAGGTATATTATCTTGCTTTAAAATAGTCAGTGGTCGATTAACTCCACCAGCGCCTAACATGGTATAAAAGCGCGCCATTTGCGCAGTACTTACCGAAATTGCATAACCAAATGATAAAGTGGCAATTTCAAAGTCAGACCAACGACGATTTGGATAAAACAAACCGCTGCTTTCACCTACCATTCCAGTACCGGTGTCACTGCCAAAGCCTACTTTTTGATATAAGCCAACAAGGTAATCTTTAGGCACTAACTGAGTAACCTTCGCAACCCCCATATTTGAGGAGTACTTTAGTATTTCGCGCAGTGTTAGTTCGCCGTGATTACGAGTATCTCTAACTAAACTACCACCTAAACGCATCCAACCTGGGTAGGTATCAATCGTGTCATCTGCCTGAATGGCGCCGTAGTCTAGCCCAGCTAAAATGGCTAGAGGCTTAACAGTTGAGCCTGGTTCAAACAAATCTGTAATTGCGCGATTACGACGCTTATGAGGTGCAGCATCGCTTAAGTTATTTGGATTAAATGAAGGACTATTTACCATTGCCAGCACTTCACCGGTTTTAACATCAACTACCATAGCTGAGCCCGATGTGGCTTTGTAAGTCAGTACAGCTGATTTTACAGCTTTGTAGGCAATAGCTTGAATTCGCTGGTCAATACTTAGTTCTATACTTTCTGGCTCTACGCGCTCACGCTCGTCAAGCACTTCTACTTCACGCCCTTGTGCGTCTTTACGTATAGTGCGGCGGCCTTCCTCGCCCGTTAAAGCGTTTTCGTATAGCTTTTCAATACCTTCAATGCCTTTACCGTCTATATTAGTAAAACCAATAACATGCGCGGTAACCTCACCGGCGGGGTAATAGCGTTTAGATTCATCTAGTAAATGAATACCTGGTAGGCGTAAATCGCCAATATAATTTGCTACAGCAGGAGTAACTTGGCGCTTTAAATAAACAAAGCGACGCGAGGGATCGTTTAATAGTCGAGAGTTAATCTTCTTAGGATCAATGCGCAATACATCTGCAAGCTCACGCCAGCGTAAATCGTTTTTATAATAAAGTGCAGTACGCTTATCAAGCTCAGCGGTATTTTCAGCTAAAGATAAATGATCTTCGCCGCTTTTACGTGCTTGTTTAATTACTTTAGAGACAAGCGACTTGTGCAATGCTTTAGGATCAGCATATACACTTACAACAGGCACACTTACCGCTAACTCTTTACCATTACGGTCAAAAATCATCCCGCGTTGCACATGTAGTTTTTCAACGCGCACGGTACGTTTGTCACTTTCTGAACGTGCTTTATCTGGTTCTATTACTTGTAAATAAGCAGCGCGAGATACGAGTGTTACAAACACCATAAACACAACTGCACACACCAGCATAAAGCGCCATGTGATTAAATTAGTGACTGGTTTTTTGCCTCTATTTCTCATTGTACTATTATTACCTGCTCATCTTGACTCGTAGGTCTTTTCATTTTCAATTGTGATGTAGCTACTTCTTCAATGCGTGCATGTTGCGAATAAAATTCTTCTTCAACAAGTAAGTAGCGCCACTCTAAATCGAGCTCATCGCGTTCTTGTAATAATTGATCTTGCTGTATAAGTTGGCCACGAGCTAAGTGGGTTGTTTGCACAACAGCTAAACTAGAAGCGAATATCACAACCAACAAGGCCGAGGTTAGCTTATTAGCTCCTAGGCCTTTTAATATTTCAAAGAATAAATTAGGTTGCCGATAGCTCGCTTTTTTACTCATCCCAACCTCTGTGCAATCCTAAGTACAGAACTACGAGAACGTGGATTACGCTCTACTTCTGCAGCACTTGGCTTAATAGCTTTACCCACTGCTTTTAACGTCAGATTTTTATTTATTTGTGCATCAGTTAAAGGCAGACCTCTGGGTAATGCTTCTCCCTTACTCTGTTTTCTAATAAACTGTTTTACAATACGGTCTTCTAAAGAATGAAACGAAATCACCACTAAACGTCCGCCTGGCTTTAGCACTTTAACTGCAGACTGTAGCGCAGTTTGAATCTCTTCAAGCTCACTATTAATGTAAATACGAATAGCCTGAAAAGTACGGGTAGCTGGGTGTTTAAACTTATCTTTTACCGGTACAGCTTCATCAACAAGGTCAGCAAGCTGCTTGGTAGTTGTGATTGGCGTGTGCTCACGAACTTCAAGTACTTTGTGTGCAATGCGTTTACCAAACTTTTCTTCGCCCAATTTTTTAATTACGTGGGTAATATCATCCAACTCAGCCTCTGCTAACCACTGTGCTGCACTGCGACCTGTTGTAGGGTCCATACGCATATCGAGTGGGCCGTCTTTCATAAAACTAAAGCCACGCTCAGCGTCATCTAATTGTGGTGACGAAACACCAATGTCTAATAAAATGCCATCGACTTTACCAATTAGATCGTTTTGCTGTGCTACTTCGTATAGGTTTGAAAAGCGAGTATGTGCAATTGCAAAACGTGGGTCATCAGCAAATTTTTCAGCTGATTGTATTGCTTGTGGATCTTGGTCAATTGCTTGCAGGCGACCTTCATCACCAAGGCGTGCTAAAATTTGCCCAGAGTGGCCACCACGTCCAAATGTACCATCCATGTATATACCGTCTGGCTTAATTGCAAGGGCATCGATGGTCTCATCCATTAATACGGATACGTGTTCAAATTGCGCTGTCATTAGCTATTGTGTGCCTTTTTTTGTGCCGTTAGAGTGTAAAATTATCTAAATCTTGGTTAGGTTCAAAATCACCAAGCCTTTCAAGCTCAGTATCTTGCTGCATTTGCTCGTGCCAACGCGCCTCGTCCCAAATTTCAAACTTATTCATCAAACCAACCAGCATGATTTTTTTGCCAAGAGATGCATGGGCACGTAATGACGGCGCAAGCAAAATTCGACCATTTTTATCAAGTTGATACTCTGTAGCGTTACCTAGCAACATACGTTGCATTCGTCGAGCTCGTGGATTCATATTAGATATTTTCGCTAAACGGCTTTCTATTTCGAGCCACTCAGCCAATGGATATAACCATAAACACGGTTCATTTAATGCGACGGTACAAATAACTGTCCCCTGATCTTCAGACAACAGAGATTCTCGGTACTTTGTCGGTACCGCAAAACGCCCCTTATCATCCAAACTCAGTGAACTCGCGCCACGAAACATAAAAAACCTACTTTGAAATTGTTTTATTCAATTTTTTGTTTATTTTATCCAATGAGATCCACTAAAAACCACTTTTTACCACAGTGCTCCAGTTTAGGGCTTGACAAGCCATTTTGTCAAGTAAGCTGACCAGCTTTAGTGAGTCTCAAAGCTAGAAAAAATAAGGGCTCAAGCGAAGCGTTTGAATTACGTGGGAAAAAGTGGGATTGAGGTAAAGAAAAATATCAGCTTTGCTTTTATAACTTTCTGTTTACATGCATTGCTTACTGAATAACCAATGAATATTTACAATTTTTAAGGCGTTTTTATCCTCTTTGTAAAATTTACCTAGCCGTGTAGTAATAGTTACTGTTTATTTTAAAATACTAATTATCAAAAATTAAAAAACACAAACAAAACCTATCAAATTCAGGCAGTTAAAATAAATAAAAAGTTTGGTTTAATCATTGCATCATCTAAATCACTATTTAAATTTTTAACTTATTAAGGATTGATTATGGCTACTGCAACGAATACGAAACCAAATACAACTTCAGATGTTAAGCCTGACGTTAAACTAACAAATACTGAGTCTCCTCTTACAGAGAAAGCAACATCAGCGGCGCACGATGCTGTAGATGCACTTTCTAGCAAAGCTGCAACAGCTGAAAGCAGTGTGCGTAAAGGAGCTTCTAGCTCAGCAGATGCATTGAGCGAAAAACAACTTATTGCACGTGAAAAACTAAGCGAATGTACTGCAAAAACTCGTGCTTTTGCTTCTGAAAATCCATTAGCAACTGCGGGTATTGCTTTTGCTGCCGGTATGTTAATCACATCACTACTTCGTCGTAAGTAATTAGTGATGAATAACCCACAAACAACAGCAATCAAGGATGGTAATGCGCAAGACCAAACTACTGAGCAACATAGCCAAAAGGACGATTGGCAAGATCATGTTGCAATGCTTTTAGAGTATTCTAAGCAGCTCAAGGATGATTACCAAACTCAAGGAAAGATCACCCACCAGCTTGCTAAAGCTGAATGGCGGTTATCGCTTAGATCGCTTGCATTGATCACTATATTTTTAGGATGCTTTGCCAGTGGTTTGGTTTTGTTGTGGGCAGGATTTCTAGGTGCTGTTGGATACGGTGTATACGATGTTTTTGGGTCGGTATGGCTAAGTATAGCAACAGCTACTTTACTACAAGTTGCTTGTTTAATATGGCTTTGGAAAAATACAGTTTACTTAAGCAATAAAATTGGCTTTAGTAAAACACTTAAAAGTTTAAAGCAGCTATTTAACTTACAAGGAAATTAGTATGTTAGTTAACTACTTAATTAAAGCACCTAATGAAAACGTTGATGCTCTAAGTAAGCAAATGGATACGCGCAGTGAATTGAAACGCCAACATCATGCAGCGTTCCAATATAGACTAAAGCGTTTTGCCGTAACCAAAGTTGGGCTTTCAAGTGCCTTTATCGCAGGTGCAGCAGTACAAGCGGGTAAAAGCGAAACCAGCTTCGTAAGAAAATACGGCTGGCTAGTGAACTTGATAGCTTAAGCGCTAAACATTTCTACCGTGATCAGATAAGTAATCAATACTTGGACCACTTGGCACAACTTGTGTTGGGTTGATCATTGTGTGACTAAAATAGTAGTGACGCTTAATATGATAAAAATCAACTGTTTCAGCCACTCCTTTAACTTGATATAGCTCCCTAAGGTATCCACTTAATGCAGGATAGCTTTCAATTGTGCGTAAATTACATTTAAAATGGCCAACGTACACACTATCAAACCGAATGAGTGTAGTGAATAGTCGCCAATCTGCCTCGGTGAGCCTATTACCTGTTAAATAACGCTGCTTGCTCAGTATCCCTTCTACTTTATCGAGTGCTTTGAATAAATCGTTAAACGCCTCTTCGTATGCATCTTGAGTTGTTGCGAATCCTGTACGATAAACACCATTATTTATATTTGGATAAATCAACGCATTTAATTCATCAATTTTTGGTCGTAGTGCCTCTGGGTAGTAATCATCGTTATTACCTGTTAATTCATTAAATGCACTATTGAACATACGTATAATATCGGCAGACTCATTACTGACAATTTTATTTAGCTTTTTATCCCACAATACGGGTACGGTAACTCGCCCGGAATACTTAGGATTATTTTTTGTATACACTTGATGTAAGTAGTTACTATTAAATAAAGCATCACCAGTACTGTGGTTTTGCGTATCAAAAGCCCAACCACTATCAAGCATATCAGGGCTAACAACCGACACCGTAATTAAATCTTGCAACCCTTTTAACGCTCTAAATATAAGCGTTCGATGCGCCCAAGGACACGCAAGTGATACATATAAATGATACCTGTTCGCTTGTGCTTTAAAACCGGCCTCGCCCGTTATTCCAGCGCTACCATCAACAGTTACCCAGTGACGTAACTGCGCCGTTTCACGTTCAAACTTACCGTTACTTGAATCTGTGTCGTACCATTTATCTTGCCATTGGCCGTTAACTAATAATCCCATAAAACTCTCCTAAAAATACCGTTATATTTTGCCAAACTCGCCGTTTTGATAATCACGTACCGCTTGCTGTACTTCAGCTTGCGTCGTCATTACAAACGGCCCCATATGAGCAATTGGCTGATTAAGTGGATCGCCTGCTAAAACCAAAACGCCAGCGCCGTGCTCAGAGCTAATATTAATATCACTGCCTGGTTCTAAAATAAGTAGTTTACCCGCTGGTATTATTTGATTGTCGCTCACTATTAGTGAGCCGCTATGAATATAAAGCATTACTTTTTGTTGGCTAAGAGGCTCTAAATAAGTGCTTTTACCAGCAGGTAATGTAATATCAGCAAGCGCCGCATTAGCAGCTAAACTTTGCAGCTCGCTTGCAAGCGTTTCACTTTCGAACTGCCACGATCCCGCAAGTGCTTTTAACGTCACGCCTTGCGTATTTGTAAAACTAGGAGCTGGGTTTTTAGTCGTATCTTGATAACGCGAATCACGCATTTTTTCCGCGCTTGGCATGTTTATCCAAATTTGAAAGCCATGCAGACCATCTATAGCATCAGCGAGTGGCATTTCACTGTGCATGACGCCGCGCCCTGTGCTCATCCATTGCACATCGCCTGCTTTAATTGCTTCTTTGTTACCCATTTGGTCACGATGCTCAAAGCCACCTTTTAGAATATAAGTAAACGTTTCAATTCCTCGGTGCGGATGCTCAGGAAAGCCTCCCATATAATCTTTTTTGTCGTCTGACTTAAGTTCATCAATCATCAAAAACGGATCTAAATATTTACCATCAAACCCAGGTATACGGCTAATGCTCACGCCATCGCCATCTTGAGTTGCATAAGCTGTAAGTATTTTTGATATTTTCATTTTTTAATTCACTCTAAAGAATAAGTTTATGAGGCTATTAAATCATTCATTAAACAAAACAACTATGTCTTTAAATCGAGCTTAAGGTTCTAAAAAATAGAACGACATTGATTCATTGGTTACATTTTCAACCTTATAATTACTATGGTTATTTGGAGTGAATTTGGCTACAATTGTTATTGCAAAATACGAAACTAAGGAATGGTTATTTTTACTTATTCTCTCAAACATCAGCTTTATCGTTTGCTTATATTGCTAAGTATTCCGGGCACCGCTGTAATTATTTTTACTCTGCTGCTTGAACGCTACCACTCTATTGAGCAAAGTGAAAAAAAAGTAGAAAACATTGCTAAGCAATTAATTTTACAGCAAAAGCACTTAGTCGATGATATTGACCGTTTAGCGCGTTATTTGGCTAAAGAGGAAAGTAAGAAAGAAAATATAGCAACGTCCTGCCCTAATTATTTTAATCAATTTAGAGCTATTTATGCCCATGTTGCCAATATCGGGATTATAGATCCAAATGGCATTGTTATGTGTACAACAAGCGGATTAACCAAAACAATAAGTATTGCAGATCGTGCGTATTTTCAAAATGCCTTAAAAAGTAACCAATTGTCGGTAGGTTATTTTCAGCACGATAGAAACTTGCAAAAAAACACCCTTAACTTTGCGTTGCCTATCATTAATAAAAAAAATGTAATTCAGGGCGTTGTAGTTATCGTTGTTGCGCTTGACTGGTGGAACAATGCTTTTAATAATATTGAACTGCCGACTGGCTCTATTGCTGCAATCGCTGATTCTAATGGAAAAATTTTAGCGCGTTACCCACCAACAACTGCAGCCCTTGGCGATAATATTGCAAAGACTTTATTAGCAACTGATTCTTCGATTGATAATGAGTCATCAACAAAAATAAAATCTATTGAGGGTGAAGATCGAATGCTTCATCACTCTATTATTTATAAAGATCCGAGTAATAACAGCTTAAATATACATATTGCACTTCCTATTACGCATGCTTTAAAGCAAATAAATAATAATTTTTTTATAGCGATTGGTGTGTTTATTTTATCACTGCTAGTGCTATGTTTAATTGCACGTAAGCTGCTTAAAACCAGCATTATCGACCCAATTAATAATCTAACAAATGCAACAAACGTATTGGCCAAGGGCGAAATGCCGTCACAAAATACACAGCCAAATAATCCAGAGCTAAATACTCTCTATCAGCGTTTTAAATCAATGGCGCAAACTAGGTTAACCGCCGAGGCTAATTTAAAAAACAAGCACGATGAGCTTACTAGCTTGCTTAATACTCTACCCGACAGTTACGTTAGAATTAACATCCATGGCGATATTCTCAACATAACGGGGCAATTTAAGCCTCAAGTAAACCCAAACAGCACTGCAGTACCTCATTTATCATCAATACTTTCTCACAACAATGTGCAGCTTTTGTTATCGCAGTTATCTAAGCTTGATGTTTCGAGCAATTTAGAATTCACACTCGAAAAATCAGATCCTAAACGCAGCTTTGAAGCGCGTATTAGTGCAATGCAAAGTAAAAATGAATACGTTGTTGTGCTAAGAGATATAACACAACGAAAAATAAATGAAGAAGCACTCCACCTTGCCTCGCTAGTGTATAACAACAGTAGTGAAGGCATGGCAATCACCGATCCAGCGGGTATAATATTTGATGTAAACCCTGCGTTTTGCAAAACGACTTTATATAATAAAGAAGAAGTTATTGGGCGATCCTCTTCAATTCTTTCATCAGGAAAACATGATAAGAATTTTTACAATAAAATGTGGTCTGAATTACAGCAAACAGGCCGCTGGCAAGGCGAGGTTATTAACCGTAAAAAGAACGGGCAGCTTTACTCTGAGTGGCTCACAATCGATACGGTTTATGATACAAACAAAGCACCTATTCGTCGAATCGCGATATTCACAGACCTCACTGAGAAAAAACAAGCCGATGAAACAATTTGGCGACAAGCTCACTATGATCACCTAACTGACTTACCAAATCGTTTAGAGTTAAAGGAGCGATTAAATCAACGATTTTCAAACGTTGTTACTCCCGACAATCAATTGGTTGTCATGCTTTTAGATATAGATCACTTTAAAGATATTAATGACACATTAGGCCATCACTATGGTGATAACTTATTAAAACTCGTATCTCAGCGTATAGTCCAGTCGGCAAAAAATGCTGAGTTTGTGGCACGTATTGGTGGTGATGAGTTTGTTATTGTGTTTAATCGTATAAAAAGTACGCGTCATATTAATCAAATTGCCAGTAATATTTTGCTTAGCCTATCGTCGGCTTTGCATCTTGAAAACGAAGAGTTATTTATTAGCGCCAGCATGGGCATAGCATGCGCCCCTAATGATGGTGAAAATACTGAACAACTTTTAAAGGCAGCCGATCAGGCTATGTATAAAGCAAAAAGTAATGGTCGTAACTGTTTTGAATTTTTCTCTGCTGACATGCGCGAATATGCACACGCGCGCATGGTGCTATTAAAAGACTTACGAAGTGCCATTGAACTTGAACAGTTTGAGTTGTTTTATCAGCCCATTGTTGCTTTGAATGATTTACATATTCATAAAGCTGAAGCACTTATTCGTTGGCAACATCCCGAAAAAGGCCTAATTAGCCCTGTCGCATTTATTCCTCTTGCTGAAGAAACTAGGCAAATAAATGCAATTGGCCAATTTGTATTTGCTCAAACCTTGCAAACGCTTAACGATATAAAAACCCTAACCGATGACACTTTTCAAATAAGTGTAAACGTGTCGCCAGTGCAGTTATCCACGCCAGAGAGTGGTATAGATGAATGGTACGATATGCTAAAAGCTGCAAAATTACCTGCATCCTCAATTGTGGCAGAAATAACTGAAGGCCTAATGATTAACCCCGAAGCATTAACGCAACGTCGCTTAAAAGAAATAGTAAAATCAGGTATGCAGCTTGCCCTTGATGATTTTGGTACAGGATATTCGTCGCTCGCTTACTTACAAGAAATGGATACCGACTATTTAAAAATAGATAAACGTTTTGTTGATAATATCCAAGTAGGCAGTCAAGAACTTGCACTGTGTGAAGCAATAATTGTTATGGCGCATCAACTGGGCTTAAAAGTAATCGCCGAAGGAATTGAAACTGAATTACAAATGCAGCTATTACTTGAAGCCGGATGTGATTACGGACAAGGTTATTTATTTTCAAGACCTTTAAATAAAAGCAGTTTTATGGCACTTCTAGCTGATAAAAAAGTCGCTTTATTAAAATAAATAAACAAAAAATCACTGTTACGCAATAAATAATGCGTCTGCGCGGTCAAGTTAAGCAATCAGATATAAGTAGTAACAGGATTTAAAAATGGCAAAAGCAACATTAGAGCAATGGCGAATGTTTAAAGCGGTTGTGGATCACGGCGGATTTGCAGGCGCAAGTGCGGCTGTACATAAAAGTCAGTCAACCGTACACCATGCTGTTCAAAAACTTGAAGCCGCCTTGCAAATTAAGTTGCTTGAAGTAAAAGGTCGTAAAGCATTTTTAACCGATAGCGGTAAACTAATTTTACGCAGAGCTGAATTTTTAATTGAAGAAGCAACTAAAATAGAATCGGTAGCAAGTACACTAAGCGAAGGCGTAGAAAGCACGTTAAAAATAGCTGTTGATGAGGTTTTTCCACACACCATTTTATACCAGGCACTTGCTAACACGAGTGAACTTTACCCGCTTTTAAAGATTGATTTAGTAGAAAGCGTGCTAACCGGTGCAAACGAATTACTACATAACTCAGTGGTTGATTTAGCCATTTCATCAATTCCTATCTATGGAATTAGTTGCAGTACGTTATGCGATATAGAGTTTATAGCCGTTGCGCATAAAGACCATGTATTACACCAACAAACTGAACAACTCAACTTTCGCGATTTAAAGCTACACCGGCAAATAGTAGTTCGCGACTCAGCAACCCACACCAGTCACAATGATGGCTGGTTAGGTGCTGATATGCGCTGGACAGTCAGCCATTTACGCAACTCTATTGATATGGTTAGTCAAAATTTGGGTTACGCTTGGCTGCCAAAAACACAAATAGCACATTTAATTGAAAATAAAACGCTCATCCCACTTAATTTAGACCAAGGTACAACCCGTACCCTTAATTTATATTTAATGTGCAACGACAACGACAGGCTTGGTCCTGCAGCACAAGAGTTTAAAGAGCAGCTTACGGCTCTCACTAACTTAGCTAGCTAATAGCTATTCATTTTTTACATCGAGGTGATCTGCCACATAGGCGCCTCGCTGCCCGCGCTCTTTAGCTGGGCCTATAGTACTGTCTTTACCTGTTTGCTGCTCAGTTGCAGCATTAATAACAGCACCTAATGTGATTATATAAGCGCTGATGTACAACCACATCAACATGATCACTACACCACCTAGTGAGCCGTAAGTTTCGTTGTAACTAGAAAAACGCGACACATAAAAAGAAAAACCTATAGATGCCAAAATCCAAAGCACAGTAGCAATAGACGAACCCATCGTGATCCAACGCCATTTGGCCGGTTTACGGTGTGGGGCATAACGATATAAAAGTACCAATGCAAAATTAAAGGTAAAAGCTAATAATGGCCAAGAGATGAGTTTAATTAATAAATCTATACTTTCTTTTAGCCCCACTAAATTAAGCACAATAGGCAAAATACCAATAATTAATAACGCAAAAATTGCGACAACAATCGCCCCTACCGAAAATAAAAAGCGTACTAATTGAGCTTTAAAAAATGAACGTTTTTCATATTCACGATAACTAATATTACACGCAGTAATAAGTGCTTGGCTGCCCTTAGAACTACTCCAAATGGTAAGTATAAGCGTACCAATTGCACTTAAGCTCAAGCTTGCACTTGATGTTTTTGCAAGGCTAGAAACCTGAGATAAAATTAGTTCACTGGTACTTGGTGGGAGCAAAGTAACTATTTTACTTAAATGATCACTAATATCTGCAGGGGATGAAAAGTACGCATACACAGAAACCATCGCCGCAATGGCCGGAAAAATAGCAAGTAACGCATAAAATGCCACACCCGCTGCCACTATAGATAAGTTATCTTCACTCATTTGCTTAAAAATGCGCTTAACAATATCCCACCAACCTATAAAAGGGATATGACCAGGCTGCTCAGCTTGCTGTCCTCGTTTAGCTTCTTTCATTCTAAACCTCAATATTTGTATTACATTACTACAGCAAAATGTTTGCCAAGTTAAATAAAGTATTTGGTACTAAACTTGCTGTTACCTAATATTAACGATTACAAAAACCAAACACGGACGATAAGCCATGCCTAGTAGCCAATCAAACATTATAGCTTTAAACAATACGCCTCACAGCACGCAAAGTTTTCAAGGCGATGTGTTTACGTGGCAATTTTTTCATGAACAAGCTGTGCAATTACTTCATGCAACAGCGCAAATATTACCCACACTATTACTCGGTATAATACTTTTAGCATTAAGCTATTTAATTGCAGGGCCACTTTCTCGATTGCTTATAAAGCCTATTGACTACATGACTGACAGTAAACTAGTTCATCTAGTTGTAAGGCGTAGTATAAGCACTTTAATTATTTTATTTGGCGTGTACTTATTCCTGCGTTTAGCAGGGCTTACCGAGTTTGCTGTTGCCATTATGAGTGGCACGGGACTAATAGGACTTATATTAGGTTTTGCCTTTAGAGACATAGCTGAAAACTTTATCGCTAGTTTATTACTGAGCATACAAAGGCCTTTTAAAATCGACGATGTAATTGAAGTAGACAATCGTTTAGGTGTTGTTAAAAAAGTAACCGCAAGAGCAACCACACTTGTTGATTACGATGGCAATCATATTCAAATACCCAATGCAACGGTATATAAAAATACCATTAAAAACCTGACTGCCAATCCAAAAATGCGCGGAAAAGTAGAAATTGGTATTGGCTATGATAATGATATACGCAGCGCACAAACTCTTGCCCTAGCTATTGCCAATCAACAAAATGCGGTGCTTAGCGATCCACCTGCGCAGGTTTTAATAAAAAACTTAGGCTCATCTACTATTAACTTCGTTTTGTATTTTTGGGTTAATAGCGAGCAACACAGTCCATTAAAAGTAGCTTCCCAGCTTATGCGCGAATTAGTCAATGAGTTCACAAAACAAAACATCAGCATGCCTGATGATGCACGAGAAAGAATTATACTCACCGACCCTAGTGAAAATGTTTCTAATTTAGAGGAAAAACAACCATCGCAAGTGCAAAGCGAAAAAAGTGAAACAGTTGATCAAACTAAAACACTTGATGATGTGAGCAGTGATACCGACGAAATACGTGAACAAGCAGAGCAATCAAGAGACCCAGAACAAGGTAAAAATATTATTTAATAATGCTGAAGTTGTATATATTAGTATTTAGCTCAATATTAATACTCTCGACCCAATAAGCAAAATAAGTAATCAACGCTAATATATATTAACGCTGGTTAGGAAGTATCTTATGAAAAGGCAAAAGGCTTTATAGGATATTAATCGACTTTTGCCCTTTGTTTGCGGAGTTTTTCAAGTTAGTTGTCGCATCAAATAAAATTTTATGCCGCCCGCATTGCTTCTTTTTTCTCTGGATTTAAATTTACTTCATTGGTCAGATGCCCACAGCTAGTCTGGTCTAGTTACTACTACAATCCACCAACACCGCCTTGTATCGACCTCTAAACAGTTCACCATCTGTATTATGTGTTCTATTAGAATATTGCGTATAGAGACCATTAATATGTTTCATGGCTCTGCCCATGTTTGCATCAGGGATTTTTATTAGTAGGTGGTAATGATCGGTCATTAAATAATACGAATGCACTGCAATATTAAAACGAAAACTGGCTTCCTCAATGCAGTATAAAAAATGCTTAGAATCGTCATCACTCAAAAAGGTGTTTTCACGCCCTCTTCCGCGATTCATCACATGATAAAACACATTTTCATACTCTATTCGTAGTGGTCTAGCCATAATAATAAACTCAATGAGCAATAAACTATAAATCTAGATCATTGATGTATGAAGGTAAGATTTGACCCTGCCGAATCGCTAAAAAGCAGTTAACACCCTCCTACCTTTATATTAATGACCTTAGCTCAAAGTCATTTTCTTCGCGCCCAGCTTCATCTTTCGCTTTATCTATACATCTTAAGTTTTAACTATTGTATTTTATATAAGCTTGTTTATCATATGAGATCTATTTACAAAGGCATGTGAATATTAAAGTTTGCAAGGGAATCATGTAGCCTCCCCACAAAAAATTCACAGCCTATTTTTAAGGCTTCTTGTTTATGTCATTTTTAACAACACTTAAAAAGTTTGGTAATCATATTGGTGCTTACAAAGTGCACTTGTGCCCTGAGGTAAAAGGCCAAGCTAGTGAAAAAGGCAAACCTTTATCGAATGTAAAAATAGAGAGAGTATTGAATTTTTCTGATGGTAAAAGTGTTGAAGATTTCACTTACACGGATAATAATGGGGGCTTCTCATTACCTGAAATTAATATCCGTTCTAATCAACCAGCAGTCCCACTTGCTGAGATTTTCACTTCTCAAGCTATTTATCTATCCTACAATAATGAAGAATATTGCCTTTGGGGTTCTAGATTATCAGGCGTTAAATATCGAGAGGAATATGCAAGAAAGTTAAGGCAATTAATAGCCGACATCTCTAATGGAAAGGTTCTTTTTAAATTTCAGAATAAGAAAACTGAAGGCTATAAATTTGAGGCTTTAAGTATTTGTCGTTGGTCTGATGATTTTGAAGTAGTGGAACAAAATGCTTATTTTGACCTTTCAGAAATTGAAACGGATAATAATTAATAAATCAAAAACTAAATTATAAGGAAATATTAATGAATGTTTTAAGCCCTGCAATAGCTGCTAATTTTGCAGCTATCTCATACGAAAGCCTTGACAAAAGAGGCTTGAGAGCTAATCCATATTTTGAAAGAATTAGCTCTTTATTTTCATTCGAATCAGAATCTATAAAAGGTGTAAGTGGTTCTATTCTCGAACGAGTTTTTAACCACTCGACCAATTTTGGCTGCATTGCAAAGGGTAAGAAAGGAGCATATGAAGATGATTATGTTTTAGCTTTACGAGGCACGGCTAAAGTTCGTGATGTTGTCACTGATTTACATTGTGGTTTAAGTACTTGTAGTAATAATCAACCTGTACATGCAGGCTTTAACCATACATTTAACTCTTTCAAAAATCAGTTAGAACTATACTTTAAAAAAAGCACTAAGAAAAAGTTAAACATTCATGTTGTAGGTCATAGTTTAGGTGGGGCTTTAGCAAACTTAGCTGCTAACTGGCTAAAGCAACGTTTCGGTGCCAATGTAAAATTATATACTTTTGGTGCGCCGCGCGTTGGTTATAATAGCTTTGCTGTAAAAACAGAGTCCGCAACAGATAACAACATCTATCGTTGCGTACATGCCGCAGATCCAGTTCCTTTAGTGCCTGTGTGGCCATTTATGCATACTGAACAAGAATATATTTTACACGGTGCTGCCACTATTACTCCAAAAGCACATAGTATGACTAATGAGACGCCAGGATATTTACATACAGCAAGCAACTTCAAAAGTTACTCTGCTATCAACAAAGGAATGGAAAAACGAATTCAAGAAGAGGTAAGGCTTGATTATGATAGACGGCTCGAATGTAGCCGCACGTCTAAATGGGCTAGGAAAATTGGTGCAGCTTTAATAACTCATTTACGTGATACTGGTAAGCTATATGCGATACAAAATCATTTATCGAACGCTCTCACAGTGTACGATCAGATAGCTAAAGCATTAGCTGATAGCATTGACTTCTCTAAAAACTGTACCAAAGATATAAAAGGGATTTTAGGGCACATACTAACATTTTGTGGCTATCCATTTAAGGTAATTTCTTTTACTTACGCTTCGATTAGACATATTTTACAATTAATGCTTAAAAATATTTTCGCACTTGCGGGTGAAGCGATAGCATTAGCAAAACCTTCCTAAAATGAAATTATACAAAAAAACCGCCAAATGGCGGTTTTTTATTAACAAGTAAAGCTGTTAGTGTTATGTGAAATTTAACAAAAGCCAATGTGCAAAAGCCAACGGGGCCAAATCTTGACTTCATACATCATAATTTCTCACTGCCCGGTTATCACTCTTTGTTGAAATTCTAACGAGTACTGCAAACAGATAGCCAAAAACTAATTACTTGCCTTAATTTACAAGCACAAAAAAGCCCGCAGTGTTAACTGCGGGCTTTTTATTGAATGAGTGAGTCAGCCTATAAGCCG
>TARA_B110000046_G_scaffold3664_1_pt1 | contig 19054 bp, 14 predicted proteins | sample TARA_B110000046 | Tara Oceans TARA_B110000046 (sample SAMEA4397157) | marine metagenome | biome: Polar Biome; feature: [DCM] deep chlorophyll maximum layer (ENVO:01000326); material: water (ENVO:00002006), including particulate matter (ENVO:01000060) such as... | depth 40 m
TCACCTACCGGGCCTTGTGGCTCTTTATTAACTGTGGGGTATAAATCCCTTAAGCGATTGGTGTTTTCAATAGCGACAATAATAACCTCTGGTGCACGATTATCATTTTGCAAGCGCTCCATCACAGCACTTATAAGCGGTATGTTACCCGCGCCATCAAGGCGATAAATGACCGGATAAACTTTGTTTGGCTCAGCTTGGTAGTTCTTTGGTAGCTGGACTACAACAGTACGCTCTTCGTTTAAAACAGCCGATTTAATAGAGTGCATGAACTGAGAGTAATCTACACTTTGCTGTTTAGTGCCAGATTGTGCAAAGGCATTTTGTGAACTAAAAGCAAAAAAGCTAACAAAACAAATAACGGCTAATAAACGCATTACTAATCCTTTTGAAAATAGTGGGTTATTTAATCTAACAGGCTTTGAGGTACAAAAAAAGCCGCGTTAAGCGCCTTTTTAGTTTTAACTAACTGTCATCTGTTAACTAAGTTGGAAAGTGAGCGTTGATCACTTTTCTTTAAAAATCAGTATCCGTTTTTATGCGTGTTCAAATAAGGTTAGAAAGTAGGATTTTTCCTCTAGGCACCTAAGTTAGCTCTACTTAGAAACAAGGATGGAAAGTGAATTAATATTGAAAGGCATCAACTGAAATAACCTATATCTTACAGTAATGCATATGTCGTTGGTGAACGATACTGAACTTGCAAGCAAAGAACACGATGTGAGATTTTATCCGCCCCTGTTTACATAACCCCTAATTACTGTAGATCTGGGTTTTCATAATAAAACAGTAGCTATTTATAATACCTAATTAGACAAGCAACTAAATGAATGTCTTTAATTTTTACTACTGCTCGTTTAGGTAAACTATTCCTGATTCAAAGATGTCAGTGAAGCTATCAACTTTACTATTGTCGATGTGCTGCTGAGCAGCCAGAGCCATATCGCTTTCAAGAAAATGTAAAATGACATTTTGTGAATAAAATTGAGTTTGTTCCCAAGAATTGAGTTGAGCTTTATATCCACAATTTTCGCTGTCACACTCAGCGCCATTTAATGAATCAAATTTTGCATTTAAACTTGTATACTCACATGCCAAGGGACTACAAGGATCTACAGAATATCCGTGTGACTTAGACGGTTGCATGTTATGTAATGGGTCAAGAAGTAGTATATTAAAATTCCAATTTTCATCAAAGAAACCAATTATACGACCATTACTTTTTGAGATTTGAAACTGAAAAAATGGATATTCTACGTCGTTATTAAGGTATTCTTTTGGTAGCCAGTTTATATCCGCCCGTTGAACTGGAATGTTTTTTTGGCTCCAGTTAATTTGATGGAATCTATACCCAGATGTTCCTTGCGTAGCATTATCAGCTAAAAATTCTGATAGTTTTTTGTCTGATAAGTCCTGAAAGCGAGCAAATAAAGAAGAAAACCAAGTTGCGCTAATATTAGCTCCATCCAAGCCAAAAAATTCAATTTGTCTAAAGAAACGGAAACTAAAAGTCCAAAACTTTTCGTCACTCACTCTGGAAACTTTGGGTTGGGGACGCGGTTCAGGAGAAGAAGCGTCTAAAACAGGCTTTATCCTTGCCATTGAACTTCCTAAAGACGGCTAGCGTAAAACTGCTGCATGTCCTTTTCATTGATTTCAGTTTCACATCTCTCACAAGGAGTAAGTGAGCCCCGCGCATTTAGCCAAGGATCTTCTTTATGGGTCATTTCTTCCAGCTGGCTTCCTGTAAACTTTGCATAAACATCTAAAACGTCGTCTATAGAAAGTTTATCTTCCTCACTCAACTTATCCTGCCCGCCAAGTAAATCTGACATACCAACACTTGAATACATAAATTTAGTATTTACGAAGCGGTTATAGATTTCTCTGTTTACAGGGCCATGAATCCAAGCCTGAAACTTACTATTGAATAGAGCCGTTTTGTTGATCGCTAGGTGCCAAGATTGCACGTAGTAAAGAAGCTTTTGAATTTTTAATACAGAAGGAGTGTCACCAGCTTCAGTCAGTTTTACAATTATATAATCGCAAACATCGTTGATATTAACCATATTTCCCTCCAAAAGTGTTTTTTAGCCGATATAACCAACAAAAACGCGCGGATTATACCACTTTTATTATTTTTATAAAGTCCTTCTTAAAGTAGCATACATTAAAATTTCTTTTTGTCACTACATGCGAATTATCAATTTATTGTGCTGTAAATCCAAATATCTAAGATAACATCTAGCCCAACTTCATTTATCAATTTTTTTGAGTTCGTAACCAGAACTCGAATGGCATGCCTGCCATAATCTCAGGCTTCTTAGCGAAAGCCATGTCAATACACTCCTTCTCACTAATAACGTCATAAAATACTTTTCAGTGATACCTAGATTATTAATTACGTCTTGGATACTTAATCCGTTTGCAGTTGCTTGGAGTAAATCCCCACCAAAATACCGCGCTAGGTGTAAAGCATCCTTGTTTTCAGGAACATCGACAAACCCGCGGCTCGTTTTCACATCAATATTTACTAAGCCCTCCATTAATACACCAATATCTAAGCGTTTTTGTTTATTGCCATAATCCACTCCATTACTCATCGTAAGCCAAGTCGCTTGGGGAAAGATTTTCTCTATTAATACTCGCGTATTACCGATTAATTCTTTTTCACTAGCAGCCTGACGGCTCAATGCAATGCTTACTCGACCTTTACAACCATGGCCAACCAATGCGTCATCAAATCCGCCTTTATATAGCTTGTCGTCAATTTCATCCATTGATAGCGTGTGGTCTCCGACACTAAACTGTAATTCAACTTCGTATACATCCACGTTAACACCTCATTACAAAACACATTCAATAAACTCTCTTGCTTGAGCAGTAATCCGCTCGTCACTCAAACCTGACTCGCGAAAAAGTCTCCAAACTGGGGGCATTTTTGAGCTATATTTCGATAGAGTTCGAGTTAGCCGACGAATTTGGTAATCCGCCGTGTCTTCGGCATATCGCTCTAGAAATGCGGCAGTTAATGGTAATTTGGCTAGCTGTTTCTGGACTGTGGCCGAGTGTTCTAGTTGGTGAATGAACCACAAGGCTGAACGTCTAGGACAATCTAAGTCAGCCTCTGAATCATACAGAATCCGATACATTGCACGAACGATACGCCAATCCCTTGCCTGCCAGTTGACTCGGTTATTTTTATACTGAATTGGCCGTTGATAATGGCTATTTGTCTTAAGTAGCCACTTGTTATGGTAACGGTATAACCAAGTGTAGATAGCGCCGCCACCGTTTATTCTGGCCAATTTGGTACCATAACGTTTGACCAGGTTTAACCATTTAGATTTGTTAATATGAACAACTGAATCATCCAAAGGACTCATGTAGATATGCGTACTATTTGGTATCTCCTCAGTCGAAGGCACTTGCTTCAAAATTGAGTCCATCGACCAAGCCCCTTCATAAATGGTATCAAGCAGTACAATGTGCTCAAGGAATGAAAATGACTTTCTGTGTTTACGGATAATTGAATGCAGCCAGCTCGATTGTTTGTTTAACAGCCAGAGACTCTCCTTTTTAAGCCAATTTATAGGCCATCGTGATACCACCTGTTCCATAACTTTATCAAAGCAAACATATTGTCCTTTGCCATAGCCTTTTTCATGTAAAACACTTTGATAAAAATTAGACCATTGATTAAATGATGGACTCGTCGCCGGTGCTAAGTTAAGAAGTACTGAAACATGCTTCTCTATACGAGCTTGTACTTCAACGTGAGCAGAAGTTGCCTCGCTAATACTCAATTCTTCTTGAGTTCTTAACGTTTGAAACGCATGCCTGTGTATCTTTTGAACTCGCTTATTTACGTTCGATAACGAGCTTTGATGTTTAATGCAGATATGAATGCTCGGTATTTGATGAATACGAAGCCAGTAAGCTTCCCCATGCTCTTTAATTTGCTCCTTCGCACAATAAGGACAATAGCGCAGGAACTCGGGTTTATTTAATCTAGATGCAGCGCATCCAACCGTGAAATGAACATTGCCATCACATTTTCGTTTCATCCACATTAGGCATTTTTGCCGCCTTTCTTCTTCGATAAATGGTGCATAAAGTGGTAGCAAGGTATGTCGATATGCCAAATCAATTGAGGTTACAGGCTGATATTCTAATTGATTCGAGAACAGCCCTAGCTGAGATGGTAGGTCAGGTGTGGCAATAATATTACGATTACTCAGCAAATATTCATTTGCGAATTTTGGGCTGTGAATACCTAAACGTCTTTGTGCACGAGCTATAACGCTACAGACTAATTCGTCAGGCAGAGGATAAGGAATGTTTAACATATTAACCCTCTGCCGCAACTAGTTAATCTAAGAACTGTTGTTCGCGCATCATATCCATACACCATGTGGAATGAAGCAATTCGTCGAGTTCCTCGTTTTCCTCCTGCGTTAACTCCTTACGTCGATTTGCATTGCGTCCAGTATTTTTGGCTGGTTTGCTGTCCATACTAAAGATCCATTCTTTAGCTGCGGTTACCATATCCGAAATCACCATACCTGGGTGCTCAAGAAAAATTGCTAACACCGCTTTGCGGGCTAAATTCTTACCAATAGAGCTTTGGGTTAGCATGTTAAAAAGTAACACTTTATGCTCCGCCCTCGGCGCACTGAAATAAGATAAGTTGCGCTTCCTTGCTTTCGTCTTACGAAATTCAATCAGTAACTCTTCCATCCCAGGCATCATCAAATCGTCATACTTAGCCATTAACTCTATGTCATTACTCTGGATCGCCGTTGTCATTGGTTTAAGATGCTTCACCAATTTATCTGCAACCGCATCAAACATTTTCAGTGTTGTTTCATCCCTTTTTGCATACATTGCAGTCACTAGTGTTTCGGAGAATATGCGGGAGGCAAGTCCCATAAGACCCCCGCTAAGCTCAAGTAACTTCAAGCTTTTCTCTTCCGTAAATGATTCTTTGTCGCTAAGAAGCTGTTTATTCCAAAGATCTCTTGCAAAGTTATGCCAATTCTCAAGTGACGCGACCTTCAATTGGCGCTGTTCATTCCACTCTAGTTTTAACGGATTCCACGAAAACACATCGAAATTAGCACTGTTACCAAGTTGGTCATTGTTAAAGAGAAGGTGCTCAAGTGCAGATGCTCTGCCGGCCAGGACCAATGGTACCTTGCATTCATTTAAAAGCTCTGTAACTGCCGGCATCACCTTGTTAATAAACTGACGCTTATCTATACAGTTAATCCCATCAATGACCAACATCCCCAAGAGGTTTACTTTCATAAGGGCTCTAACATGGTCTTTTAGTTTTCGTTCTCCCAGTAAAAGCAAAGACCGCTCTAATTGCTGGCTTTGAAGTACCGTCGCAAATTGGCGAATTAATGCTTGGTAAAAACTCTGGGGCGAAGAGCAAGACGTCGCATCAAGTCTTATGTAACATACCTGAGTACTCTGGTGTTCTAGGTGTTCAACCCTTTGCGGAATTGCATATAGAGCCCTTTCTAACGTGCATGTAACACCATTTTGGGGATGAGACAGCACCAATAAGTTTGAGATCGAGTTTCTATGGCTACTTTCATGACCTGAGTAGTATTTCATGGATTTAGTCGAATAGCCTCTAGCAATCATGCTTAAAAGACGACGTGTCAGGTCGACAAACTGCGCTGACGGGTGATAAAAGTCGGTCAGAACTAAGCGAATGAATTGCTCTCGATCTTGCAAGTCCATATCTGCCAAAGACTCAGCATCAGGAATGTGATGGATACGCGACTGCAATGAGTCCAAGATGGCTGCCCCAGTAAGTTTTGGTAGTTTTTGGATAAGTGGGTTAGTTTCAATATCAATTAACGCGCTTGGTAATTTTACCGGTGGATTACCAAACAAATTACCTTGCTCAGTATTGTGAAAGATTTCATTCATAGCAGCTCCTTTGCTGAAGTTGTTCTAAAATATCAGGGTCTTCAAAGTCATCCGTTGACTCTGAAAGTGTGTGTCGTTCGGTGTAAATAACTCCTTGTTCGTCTGGTGACGTTATTAATGGGTTGTTAGCTCGTTCAGCCTGCAATGCCTCAGCTCGATTGTTTTCAATTCCGCGTTTACGTTCGGTTTTTGACATACCGATAGGGGTTGAGTTTTTCTTGGCATCTCGTTGCGTTTTATTCGTTTCATCAAACAGGCGTTGAAGATTGCTAAGCGATTGATCTTCTGAGTCCTTAGTATCTTCATCGGTTTTGGAGCGAACAGACTTACGAAGTTTTATCTCATGCAACGACTGCCCTCTCCACGATTCGGACTTCTCTGATAATTCAGCGACTAAGGGCTTGTCGTTATGCTCAGAAATTACGATATAGATTCGATCCATACAGCGCGGGTCGTAAGCTACAGTGAGCTTATTGGGGCGCTTGCTGACCCCGATCCCCTTACGGTGGAACCAACCTAATTCTTCAAACGTTCTACAACGATAAAAAAGGCCATAAATATTCAAACCATAATTGGATAAAGTAGCTTCTTTTTTAGGTAACAAAGCCACCTTCAGCTCAACTTCATCAATTTGCTGCATATATCCAGTACAGTTTTCTTGGCCCCATTGCCAAATGTTCAACGGTTTTAGTGGAACCTCATCAGGATATGTTGCGGGTAAATCTGTGCGCTTTAAATCTCCAAACTGATTATGATGAACAATAAGGGCGATTAAAATACGTTCAAAGGCAGCCAAACTCATATTGGCATTTTCAACATAATCAAAGTCACCCCGCTTTTTAACGTTGCTACCAACTACAACCCCATCAACTTGGCCTTTAAAGCCTCCCTGTACAATCCCAAAATATCTTTCTCCAATAGGTCGAAAAACCGCTTTGTAAGGGCCTGGAGTTTCAAGTGATATTCCACGCTGCCCTTGTAAGTACTCCATTTGATCCGCCATCAACTCACCCCGGTCGGCAGCAATTGCCTCACAGAGCCCAATCGTTGGCCAAATGTCAGCTGTTACCCAACCTAAACCTAAATCATGGGCTCGCTTAATTTTGCTATCACTCATCGCCGATATCAGCGCCTGCATAGCAGCATGATAACTCGGCTCTTCAAAGCCAATGTAATAGCCAGCAATCATGCGAGAATATGTGCATACAACCAAGTAAAGTGTAGGACGACCCAAAACTCGCGAAGGGTCATAATCAGATGTCAAATAAATATCAACGATGGTCGCGTCAAATTCGTATCGAGAGCCTGGCCCATTGACATTTGCTATGGCTGTTGATGTGATTGGCTGCGCATCATTATTCTGGACTTTTTTAGAAAGTCGGCTGAGCTGAGAACCCACATCAGAATAATGCTTTTTAATGAAATTACGAAACTGCGCCCTACTGGGAATGTGACTACCAGGAAAACAATGAGGTGGGTCAAACAGTATGGTCCGTAAATGCTTGTATATCTGAGGAATTGTCTTCGAATTATCTAAATAATGAGCCTTGATAACAGACCTAACGATTTCCTCCACTTCATCTTGAATGATTGCTTCAGAATGTCGAGTTCCTTTGCCTGGACGGCCAGTCTTGTCTTTGTATCTTCGCTCTGCAACACCGCAAGCTTCATAGTCGCCTAATAAGGCGTTCTTAACACAGCCTCGCTCAAAATAGCGTCGAAACCACTTGTAGATAAACTTTTCACCTCGCCCAAACTCATTCTTAGATTGTGCGACTAATTTCCCCCTTACAACAGGGTCGTAAAAACGGTCGTGCTGAACGAGTGCACGAATAACCTGAAATCGATCATCACGTTTTATTTCGGTCTTACTTCCTGGTTCTACAGGTTTTAATGCGAGATGTGCAAATGGATCATCGACTTGGGTGATAATCTCTTCGTTCAACAAATCAATAAAAGTGTCCTTACAATACAAGTAAGGCAACGACTTTTCAGCTTCATCAATATTGAATAACACCAGACGAGCAGAAAGAACGGAAACTACCCGCTGGCGAGCGCCTTCGACTTTATATACTTTATTTTTATGTAAAATCATGCCTCATCCTTAAGCTCAAGAATGCGATGATCCAGAAAAATGTCATGTCCACGTAAGTAAGCAATCTTTTTACGCAAATCAAAGCGCAGATACTGTTTAGCAATGAGCTCTCGAATTTCTGTGAAACATGTGGCTGGTGCACTATAGTGAGGATCGTTTTCTGCTAATAGTCTGTTCAGACGAGACGCTGTATGTCCAAGTAAATCATTTGGGTAGCGCTTAAACGCTTCTGCATAGTAATTCGCGAGATATAAGAGTCTTTCATGAGGAGTAGTCCGCCAGAGTGGATTCAGCATCCAATTCAGGTTCTTTCTCACATCCCTAGGAAACATTTGGTCATGAAAAACATAAAATGGGACGTTTTTCGAATCCCAGTACGCTTTCTCGATTATTAGTTTTCGCCTAGTGGCTTCATGTTGCTCAGCTTCCTCAAGCGGTTTTGCCTGAATAACGATACGAGGAACACGCCATCCAGCATAATCAATGAGTAAGTCACTGGTCATCACCATATCACCGTCTTGCGACAGAGGATGTGCAAAGTTTTTTTGATTGGCAATTGCACGAGTTTTTTCAGGATTTAATGGAAACTGCTCGCGTATATCAACCACATTGGGGTGATGTTCAGCTAAGAGCGCTGGGAAAAACTCATTGAGTGAAAAGAGTTGTAGAACACGGCCAGCCTTTAAACTGGGCATACGAACAGATAAGCCGTGCGATGGCACTTCACGCACATGCAACCATGGCTTGTAATCTTCATTACGGCCTTGCCCACGACCTTCTTTAACCCATTTTTGATACTTCCTTGTATTTTGAACATAGTTCGCCATCCGCTTTACCTCCAAATTGAAACGGAAACTGTAAAACCAGACTCAATCCGTGAGTCGTTAGCAGTTTGTACTTGATCAAATTATAGCAAAACAAGGATCTAAATGGATCTACAAGAAGTCGTTAACTTCTTGAATTACAAAACATAATCATTGTTTTCATTAAAAACTCAGTATGTTAGAAGGTTAAAAAAAATTTTTTGACCACTGAAAATACAACATTTATGTTGTTGAGGTGCTATAAACTCAGCTATTCGCGATCATCAAATGACCACTGTTGAGCTCCTCTTACGATAGTCTTTGCATATCATTGCTAAATTAGCTAATTTAGCTAAACGGTTAAAATCTAATCCTTACTAATGTCTAATAAAGCGATTTTTGAGCAAATAAAACTAGCTTTGTCTAATGCACCTCGTAATCAGTATACGGCTGAGTTACACCTGCAAATGATCAAGTTTGCTGATGAGTTAAAGCACATAACGGCTAAAGAGTTTTGTGAAGAATTGGGGTTAAAGCAAAGTCTGGGCACAGAATTCAGTAAAATGCGAAATTTAACCACAAGACTTAAGGCCGCTGGCCTTGATACCCGGCTTATTTAGGGATGAGAAATTCAGGGAGTGATAATGAGTAATAGCCCTCCAAAAAATGCAGCTTTAACAACTGCCTTAGCCTTTCATTACCAAGTACTGATTGGCTTAGATAAGTGCTTTGCTTTGGAAGAAGGCCAATCCGTATGGTTCGAAAAAGACGGTGATGTAAGCCTAATGTCGCCAGATGTTTTAACTTCAACCCAAACGGAAGTGAAAGACTATTCTGCGCCACTTACGGACCATCATGAAAACCTCTGGAAAACACTCAAAAATTGGTTAGCACCAGAGTTTTGTCATGCTCAATATGGAGCTTTGGTGTTACATACCACCCAAGCTTTTGGTACTACTACACGTTTACACAACTGGAACACACAAACTGTCGAGCAACGTTTGGCTGTACTAACAAGTATATTCGCCGAACGCACTGATGAGCAGCTTAACGCTAAAAAGCCATCTGAAATAATCAAGTTGCAAAAATTTGTGATGGCTAGCGATGATAATTTGTTAAAAAATGTACTAAGTAAAGTGACTTTATTTACTAAGGCTGATAACGCACAAGATTTAGAAAAGAATATTACGGCTAAACCTGTTGGCATTCCCAAGAATAACTTAAGTAGTTACCTTCAGGGCTTAGTTGGCTTTGTATATGCGCAGGCTACGCAGCAATCATGGTGCATTACTCAGCAGGATTTTGCAGCGAAATGTGAAGAATTAACAGCACTTCTTTGTAAGAAGGAATTCACTTTTCCGTTATTTTCAGGGTATGAAGCATCAGATATCGAAATTGAACAATATCAAGAACGACTATTCGTCCAAAAAATAACTGAAATAGAACATAATGAAGTGATCCCTGATGCCGTAGGTAACTGGCTGGAACTGCAAAATTCCCTTCTAGAACAGTTAGATGAATATCCTTTATATAAAGGCAAAACGGTAACTTATCAGAACCAATTAGTAAAAAAATACAAGCTGGCACATTCAAGTGCTCAACTTGAAGCAACTGATGAAATTAAAGGCTCAAAGTTGCTGTACAACAAGATCATGCAAGAACAGCCACTAAATATGGGCAACGATATTCCACCGATTGAGTATAAAAATGGTCTTCTGCATGATGCTATGGATGATGATGAGAGAGACTTGAAATGGAAGGTTGAGCCATGAGTAGCATTATCGATGCCTTATACGAATTAAAGTACAACCCATTTGATTATGGTCCATTTATGGCCTCGTTTTATAAACATTTGGATGAGTCAGAAAATAATTTATTGCTTGCTCAGTTAGTGATCCCGTTGTGTAGTCATCCTGTTTTTAGTAAGAAAATTTCTGGGGCCGTGTTTGGCAATAAAAAACGAAGTTCAATTTGGTCTGTGTTTGATGATCGGAAAAAACTTTATGACCTTCAAGAAAGAATTGATGGGTTTCAAAATTTAACAGAGCAATGCATTCAATATTGCTTAATAAACGACTGGCTATCTGTCGATGAAAATAATTTGTCTTTAAGTAAAAGTGACAGTTCTAATTCAGTATTTACCCAACAAAAATGTGCAGAAAAACTAGGTCAATTATTTAGCGGTCACTCTGTGGTCGAAATTTATGCGTTTTTAGGAGTGAAACCGCGATGAAAACCCTTATTCATGAAATTGGTGTGATTGATAAACAAGGAGTCAAACATCCTGTTAATTTTCAAGCAGGGCTAAATGTTGTAACCGGAAAGTCATCAACCGGTAAAAGTGCCTTGATTGAAATATTTGATTATTGCTTTGGTAGCGATGAGAACACTATTCCCAAAGGGGTCATTACAAATAGTGCTTCGATTTACTATGTTGCGCTTGCTGTAAACGCACAAAATATATTGATTGCGCGCGATCCTGACATTGCTTCAAAAGCGTTTTTTCGTCGTATTGAGACTTTCGATACCTCCGAGATTAATCGCGAATACTTTAATGTCAGTTATTTCCGACCACTGCCCGAGTTTAAAAAGCATTTAAGAGACTTTTTCGTAGACATCGATGATGTTGATGAATCTCTGGTTGCAAAAATTTATAGGGGAGGGCGTAAAGCGCCTACACCATCGATACGAAGTTTCTCTTCATTCATGTTGCAACATCAAAACTTGGTTGCCAATAAACATGCGCTATTTTATCGATTCGACGAAAAGGAAAAGCGCGATCAGGCTATTGAGCATACTAAGATATTTTTAGGGCTAGTCGATCAAAAGTTCTTTCATTTGTCACAAGAGAAAGAGCGCTTAGCCGCAGAATTTAGGCGTTTAGAGCGAAGTAAAGAAACAAACAAACGCGCAGTAGACAGCTACAAACAAAAAGTAGGCCCAGAGTTGAGTCAACTGTATGCTCTGATGGGATTTGAAGAAGAACCGCTTTCATTGGAAAAAGTACTTCGCCACCCGCAAAATGCGAAAGATGAACTTGATGAAATAATAGTGCCTGAAAAGATCAAGCACAATTCCGATGCTATTACTCGACGGTATAATCAATTAAAACTAGAACGCACCCAGAAGACGTCTCAGTTAAGAAGATTACAACGTCAAACAGCGTCAATTAACAAACATATAGGAGAAGAAGAACGTTTCTCTAATAACGTAAAGCAGTTTAGTACACCGACACACGTTCATATTTCAGCTGCTGTGTGTCCATTTTGCAAAACTGAAAAAGACACGCTACAACAAAGTGCAGAAAAGCTACAGCAAGCTATCACAAAAGTGTCTGGCAACCTTGCTCAAGCTCGTCCTATGAAAGCAAAATTCGAGTCATCACTAGTGACGATTCAGCGCGATACTGAGCATTTAAACAACGAATTGATGGCCTTAAGTAAACAAATTGAAGATATAGAAGCCACAGAAGAAAAAATAGCTAAAAACAAAAGCCTTTATGAAAATATCATTATGCATAAAGCGAAACTTTTCGCTCTTTTAGACTCGTTAAACATGGCTGACGATTCTGATGTAGACAAGAGCTTGAAAGAACTACAAAAGCAATTAAAGAAAATCAACGGAAGTCTAAAAGAATATGATGTAGAAAAGGGATTAAAAAATGCTTCCATAAAGGTAAACAAATATATGACTGATATAGGCAGTCATTTTGAGTTTGAGACAAGCTATAAGCCAATTAACCTCCATTTCTCATTTGAGACTTTTGACCTTTATCATTTAACGCCTGAAGGTGAAAAGATTTACCTGCGCTCAATGGGCAGTGGTGCAAACTGGCTTTACTGCCATGTAACGTTATTTTTAGCATTACATAAATATTTTGCTGAATTAGGAAGCAAGTGTGCGATCCCTTCTTTATTATTCCTAGATCAGCCAACCCAAGTTTATTTTCCTAATTTCACACGTGATAACGCTGATACCTTTGATGAGCAAAAAAGCACGGAAGCCAAGCAAAGAACAGAGAAGGAGCGTCCGGTCGATGAAGATATTAAGGCGGTTGAGAACCTTTTTAGTCAGCTATCTATCTATTGTAATGAACTTGAATCAAGCAATGGCTTTAGCCCGCAAATCATTGTTACCGATCATGCGGACAATTTAGATCTATCAAATGGGGTTAAATTTGAATCCTTAGTCAATGGAAACCGTTGGCGTAAAAGAGGCTTAATTGATCCTGTCAGTTAACTGTTTCATTACTTTAGATCGGAAATATAGTTCATATGCTTGATAAAAAAAGTGAACACTCGTTCGGTGTTCTTGATGAAGCTCAGCTAACTCGAATTGAGGCAGTACATAGAGGTTTCTTGTATCAACATTTATATACTGTTGGTTGTTTATTATTAGCTCAAGAAGCAAACATAGAGTCAACAATAGTTGAATTAGATGAAGACATAGAGCTTTTAAGTAAAAAGAAACGAATATACATACAAGTGAAAACTCGTTCTAAGCCGATAATCCATAGCGATGTCTCTGGGGCGATAGAACGCTTTGACACACTACGTAAGGAGCATACTGATGGAAATAGAAAAGGAGATGCTTTATTTGTATTGATAGCTAATCAAGAGCCTAGTCCGCAACTCCAGAAAAACATCAATAACAAACTATTTCCTAGTGATATTAAATTTATCTCACCAAAAGCGCCTTCTGGTTGCGACCCTGCTCTTCCACCAGCGTGGGAGTCACTCTCTGAGGCTGCAAAGTGGTGCACTAAGCAAGCCCAAAAATTGAAGTTTTCATTGTTGTCACCTGACTCACTTATCTGGAAATTGGCGGGACTTGTGCAGCTAGCAGCCACAGGCGATTCGCAGGACATGTCACATGTATTTCAAACTAGGAACTTACCTAAGTTATTTGAGCAATTACTGATTCAATTACAAGACTTCCCTGAGCCGCCAGAAAATTACCTGGCTCAAATGTGTGAGCCAACTCTCATATCCAATGAACGAATACGTATTATTTGTGGCTTATCCGGTTCCGGAAAAACTGCGTGGGCAGCACAAGCAGCTCTCCATGGCTCACAGCTTTGTGCTTACTATGACACTGGCGATATACCTGCACCTGCACTCGCGAGCACTTTAGTACGTGAACTTGCTGCTAAATTCGCAGGCTCAGACAATGATGGGTTTAGAAAAATATTTCTTCCAGGTGTGAGTGGCTACGATGCTTTAAGAACCTTTGACACATATATTACACAGCAAGGGATCAATATCCTTCTCGTTTTAGATAACTCACACCGTATCCCTGCTGAAACTATCAGAAATTTATTAAACTCAACTAAGTCGATTCACTTTGTACTCCTGTGTCAGCCAAATGAGAGCGTTAGAGAATTAGAATCTCTCTTAGGTATACATCGAGAAACACTTAAGGGCTGGGATATTGATTCTATTGCAGCTGTAGTTAATGTACTGGGAGGATACGGTACTCCTCAAGGTTTTGAAAATTTAAAAAACTATACTGGAGGCCTGCCACTTTATGTTCAAAGCGCTGCAAATTTAGCTACTAAAGAATACGGAAACAATATTGATGAGCTGTGTGCTGACTTAACACATCAAAAATGCAGTACAGAAACTGCACAAGAAATTATTCTCTCACGGATTTATCAAGGCTTAGATAAAGTTATTCAAGATTCATTTGCAATATTTAGCTTGGCTGACGTCGGATTAAGCCCGGATGAAATAGCTATATTACTAAGTCAGTCACTAAATATATCAACAAATAAAGCTGTTATATATCTTAGGAAAATGAGAGCAACAGGAGCAGTTGAGGCTTTTGGGAATAAAACGCTGAAAGTACATGACGCTCTTAGAGCTCTGGGATTAATTCATTTAAACCTTTTAGATGAGGAAGTGATACAAACAAGTTTAATCACATTAAAAGATCTTATCTTCTCAAGTTTACATAAAGATCGTGACACTTCTAGAATTGCATTGCTGATCCAGGTTTTTATTAAACTAAATGACGTTATGGCACTTATCTCAATCTCAGGTGAAGAGTTGTTTTATGAGCTGGGTATCAATACAGATATTATGGCAAGTATAGAATTAGCTCTGAACTCCGATGCTTTGGAGGCAGAACATAAGTTTTGGGCTCTGGATGGGTTAGTATTCTCTGCTTTTAGAGAAGGTCAATTTCAAGACGCTCAACCAAGGCTTGAAGCGATGGAACATCTGATTGCACAAAATGGTTTTAGTTATCGTGAGCAAGTAGCTTTTGGCATGAAAAAAATATTACTTGCAGCCGAAAATGGTAAGGGTCAAGAGGTTGAGCGGCTGAAAGAAGAGTATTCAACGAAACTTCCTGATGCTGAGCACAAACGAATATTCAACTATAACTATGCTATTGCGTTGTGGAAGCTCAAAAAATACAGAAAAGCCAAGCAGATATGCCAACAAGTCGTTGGAGAGTATTATGATATTTTGAGCATTACCCCTAAAGACGTTTTTGGCAAAAATTCAGATGTGTTATGGACGATTATCAATCGATCTGAAAATGTACAAGAGCATATCAAACACCTAGCAGATGCATTGGAGCTTTACGCTCGGATTTTAGATGATCTTAATGAAAATACCTCATTTACGCGCATTCATGCTTTGAAATTCTACAATATGGCAATGGCTCCAGACTCCATGGTTCGAGTCGGGCAAGATTTGGCTGATGAATTTGTTGCGAGGAAAGATTATGAAGGAGCCAAAGAGGTAGTTGAGCAACATATTTTGCCTGTTATAAATCAAGCGGGTTTGATAAACAAGATGGTGCAGGTGAGAAGTCATTATGCTGTCATTCTCGCTTATTGCGGATTACATAATGATGCAGCTTCAGAAATTAGAAATCTGAATCCATATATCCAGGGATTAAGCCGCGAACAGCGCACCGAAATCGAAAACCAGACTGACTTAATTTCACATCTAGCCCAAATCTCACAATTGGAAGAAAGCAAAAAATCATTTGGTAAAGTTGGAAGAAACGAACAATGCCCCTGTGGCTCTGGCTTAAAATATAAAAAGTGTCATGGTGTAATTTAATACGAATGTTTATGTGGCCTATTTACAGAATAATAATTTTCGACTCCGCATCTAAAATGCGAGTTCAAGGGAGGGGGATATGGTATTCGATACCACTATTTTTGAAAAAAAAGAGTTCAGGGAAGCAATCAACAAACTCGAAGAGTTGCTCTCACACTCAAAAGCGGTTCTGTTAGGTGCTGGAGCTAGTTTTTGTGCTGGGCTTCCATTAACAAACCAGCTAACAGAAAGGGCATTAGTAAGTGACAAGCTCTCCGATGATTCAAAGCAGATATTGACTGCCATACAAAACTCATTTGCTGGCGCAAATCCAGCTTCGCACATTGAAGATTATTTAAGTGAACTCGTCGATTGGCTTGCTATCACGGCTCGTCGGGCAAATCGCAATGCAACCGCTAATAGTGTATTGATTGGCGATACTGAATACAGCAACGATCAGCTATTGCAGGCGATCAACGAGATAAAAATTGCCATTTTTGAAGTGATTAATGTTGAAGTAGATTCTGCTGTACATGAGCGTTTTGTTCAGGCACTGCATCGGCCAATGCGACCAGGGAAAGATAACCAGTCGAGGACCATCGATTATCTGGTGATGAACTACGACACGTTAATTGAAGACTCACTCGCACTAACGCAATTGAGATATGCCGATGGTTTGGAAGGCGGTGTCTCCGGCTGGTGGAACCCTTCGACATTTGAACAGAACAATCTAGATGCCAAAGTATTTAAGCTACATGGCTCCATCAATTGGGCTGAACATACTTCTTCATCAACACCATTGCGTATTGCTTCGCATTTGAAGCGTAGCCAAGATCAAGCTGCAAAGATTATGATTTGGCCTGCATCGACTAAATACCGTGAAACTCAGCTCGACCCCTACGCAAATTTAATGCACAGAGCAAGAGCTGTTTTAAGCCCACGAGATGGTAGCCAACGAGTTTTATTGATTGCAGGTTATAGTTTTGGCGATGCACATATCAACCTAGAAATCGAACGTGGTTTAAGGGCTTCAAATGGCAATTTAACCGTGATTGCGTTTACGAGCGACACTGTACCTAATGGCGTGCTGAAAACTTGGTATGAGGACAGCTCAATCAACGAACAAGTACTTATTTTTTCCGATAAAGGTTTTTATCACGCTGACCATAAGGCAACCTCAGAAAATAGCATTGAATGGTGGAAGTTTGAGAACCTAACCCAGCTCCTTGAAGGCGGTATTTGATATGGATAATAAATACATAAAACCCATTGAGAATCTCTCTATCGGGAAAATTATTGAGGTAGATGGCTCGCGTATTATCGCCGAGCTCAACCCTACGATTTCAGACTTGTCCCGTGTATTTGCTGGTGAAAACTATCCGATTGGGCAGTTTGGCTCAATTATCAAAGTCCATTTTGGCCGTCGCTCTATTTATGGGTTAGTCAGTCGATTACGTATGAAGGCTGACTACCAGCTAGAAAAGGGCTTGCCTGTTGCCTCTTCAGATGAGCGGATAATTGAAGCTGATTTGTTTGGTGAAGGTGAATGGCGCAGGAAAGGTGAAAATGAGTTTGCTCTTGAGTTTGAACGCGGTGTGGCTACTTATCCACTGCCGCAGCAAACCATTTACCTTACACCCAAATCAGAGCTTAGGTTTATCTACGGTGACGCCAAAGGTGCGGTTATTCAACTTGGCGAGCATGTTGGATCTGGTGGTGCACCTTGTTACGCTGAGTTGAATGAATTACTAGGTAAACACACAGCCATCCTTGGCTCCACTGGTGCCGGTAAATCAGGTACTGTGGCGGCAGTTATTCATAGTATTCTAGAACGTGGACAGATAGCTAATCATGAGCGCTGGCACCCACAAATTATTATCCTTGACCCACATAATGAATACGGCAAAGCGTTCCCCGCACACCAACGTTTATCGACCGATGAAGGTTCGCTTAAACTACCGTATTGGTTACTCGATTTAGAAGAGTCATTGAGCTTGTTTATCGGCAAGACCGAGTTTGCAGCAACCTCACAATCAAATATTGTTAAAAATGCCCTAATTGCCGTTCGTGAGGCCGCAGCTGAACAGCTTCGGCTTGATAAGAATCAATTAACAGTTGACTCGCCGATCCCTTACATTATTGGCAGTGCAGAAGGTTTAGATCATTTTGGATTCAAAGATGGAGCTCGCTACGAACAAGGATTAATTGGTGCCATTAACGTTCAGCGACCAGAAAACAAAGATAAAAAACAGCATGAGGATTTTAGTCGAGTTATTCGAAAGATAGATTCATTGCTAAAAGACGGTCGACTCAAATTTATGATGAAAAGTTGGGATGGTGTCGAAGACCCGTTACCTTCAATCGTCAATCAGTTCTTAACGCAGCAAACCACAGTGCAGATTGTTGACTTGTCGGGTGTACCTAATGAAGTGGCTGGTGTAGCTAGTGCAGCAATCGCGAGAATAGTGTTTCAACTTAAAGTCTGGCAAACCGAGGCTGAACGGCAAAATAGCCCTGTACTTTTGGTGTGTGAAGAGGCACACCGATACGTACCGAATCGCGGTGAGGCACAATATGAGGCTGCCCAGTCTGCAATTCGTAGAATTGCAAAGGAAGGGCGAAAATATGGTGTTGGTCTATTACTAGTGTCGCAGAGACCTAGTGAGGTTGAGGCAACGGTGTTGTCGCAATGCAATTCATGGATTGTACTAAGAATAACCAATGACGCCGATCGCGAGCATGTTCGTAGTGTATTACCAGATTCGATGTCTGGCTTAACAAAGATGCTTTCCGGTTTAAGGCGTCAGGAGGCCATATTTGTTGGTCAAGCAGCAACATTGCCTACCAGAGTGATGATTCGCAGCTTGTCTGATGACCAACTACCTCGTTCAAATGATGTCGATTTTGACAAGGGTTGGCAGCAACAGGCGATGACTATTGAGCAAATAGGTGCTGTGGTTACAAAGTGGCGCTATCAGAGTAAATAAATTGCATTGTTAAAAAGCAGGCCTTAAATTGAAGGTCTGCTTTTTATTAAGGTGTACTTTCCAACTTTGTTTGTCACTTTCCATCCTTGTTTATAACTTTCCAACTTAGTTTGGATGTGACACTAACAAACAATAACTTATTGATTTTACTCAACCGTAACAGATTTA
>TARA_B110000046_G_scaffold179074_1_pt1 | contig 18921 bp, 20 predicted proteins | sample TARA_B110000046 | Tara Oceans TARA_B110000046 (sample SAMEA4397157) | marine metagenome | biome: Polar Biome; feature: [DCM] deep chlorophyll maximum layer (ENVO:01000326); material: water (ENVO:00002006), including particulate matter (ENVO:01000060) such as... | depth 40 m
GTTATTCACCCATAAATGTTAAGCAAAAAAAATCGCGTAACTTACTCGGACTTAACAATCAATTCTATGAAATTAAAATCCTATTTTTTAATTATATTTTTAGAATTTGAATTGTTGTTTTGGATAACTATTAAAAAGTAAACACCTGTTGCTTCATAAGTAATATCAAGTTATTTAACAACATTATTACCATCTGGATTTATTATTTCGTTCATAATTTTTTTACCTGACTGATCTAATAATTGTAATTCTATCGGACCAACTTTAACTCCTGCGGATCTTTTTAATTCTTTCTTGTCTTCATCTAACATTTCTTCAGAAATAATTTTCATCATATTAACATTGCTGGCTCCTTCATCATTCATTACCTCTTCTATCCATTCCATTAACCCTTCAGCTCAATTTACTTTTAAATTTCGGTAATTTTTCCATTTTCAGATGTGATAACTTTAATTTTCACAGTCTTGCTTTGTTCCTCTTGAGCAGATAAAGTCAAACTTGATGCGATAAAAAAAGAGGTAAATGCAATCGCCAATCTTGATTTGGTAAATGGTTAATGATAAGGATAATGTGAAAATAGTTTAACAAATGTTAATTCACTTTCTGTAATAACGATAGGCCTGATAACATCCTTTAATATACATGATGAACTCGTATTGGGTAGAATTTAACATTACCTGATCCGGAATTGTACAAAAATCAATGAACTCGTCAAATTCATTTGTGTTTAAACGAATTATATCGGCATCGACGTACTGTTTAAAAAGTTCTTTCAGAACTTCTCTTCTTCTGTCTTCAAGAATTATTTCTCTTGCACGTAACTCGCGCTTACCTCTTTTGCTTAACGATTGATATAAAAATGTAATTGGCGAATTGATTGCATCTAAACCTGACAATATGTAATCTTTTTTATCAAACCCTAGCGTTTCAAGTTCTTCATGGATTTCATTTAAGTTTCGTTCAGCAAATACAGAAAAAGCATTTAACTCAAAATTTAGTTTTTCTAAAACCACCGTATCCTTCAAAATCAGCTGATCTGAGCGCTTTCTGTAAACATAAGTTTTGGTTTGATAACCTAAAGCTCCGATTAATAAGGTATCTTTTATCCCTATTTTAACAGTAAAATTTGGTTCGGTTTTATTGTATAAAGCATAGCCTGTACTTTTATTTACAACTATTAAATTTGGGAAATGGCTAAAGCCAGTTTTATCAATTAAATTTAACTGCAACAAAATTTGCTCATTAGTTTGAGCTATCGCACCAAAAGATATGAACAGCAACATACCAAGAAAAGCGTTTTTTAAAGAAATAGAAAGTGGATTCATTTTCGAATCAAGTTTAAAAAATAATTGCGCAACAATAGACCTTTCTACAAATAATCTAGAATTAAATAAAGTTAAAACTGTAAAATATCTTGCTGAGTACGTTAAAACTAAAATTACTGAACATAATAAAAAATACGGAATTGGTGGGTATCTCGAAAAAAGAAAGATTTATGAAATCAGTAACGTATTTACTAGCAATGAAGGGTTCAGAAACAATCATTTAGGAATTGACATTTGGGCTCCGCAAAACACCAAAGTTTTTTCAATTATTGATGGAACTGTTCATAGCTATAAATTCAACAAAGTATCAGGCGATTATGGGGCTACCCTAATATTAAAACATAACATCGGAGAAAACACCTTCTTTACCTTGTACGGTCATTTATCATTAAAATCAATTCAAAATAAAATATTAAATCAACCAATAAAAAAGGGAGAATGTATTGCTGATCTGGGCGATTTTAGTGAAAATGGAAACTGGCCACCTCACCTTCATTTTCAGTTAATATTGGGAATAGAAGGCTACCATGGTGATTATCCTGGAGTATGTAATGATGGAGATTTGGATTTTTACAAAAATAATTGCCCGAATCCAATGTTTGTCTTAAAATAAAAAGAGGAAGACTTCTTGCGAAAACTTCCTCTTTCAAAACAACAACAACCGTAGTTGTTAATGTCAATTAAAAATCCAAATCCAAAACGGTTGTTCAATAAATCAAACACCCTAATTGTGATTCTTAACCAGCCTATCTTTCGAAAGACTCTTGTAATCCAGAAATTACAATTTTGCTTACCCTAAGGTAGCAAATCAAGTTTCAAAGCCTTGCAGCCTAGCTTTTTAATTTCTTAAAAAACCTTATAAATCATGCTATCTTCTGTTACTTTTTCAAGTAACCTCCTATTCATGAACTTCTTTCTGTGGATTAACCATTTCAACTCAAACTCTCATTTAAGTCCTTCAGTAGACAATTTATAGCGATGATTTCTTCAATTTGTCGAAACATTTCAGAGAACGATTATTAACTACACCAAACATAGGCTTATAACAATTTGAGGTAAAAAAAAGTGATTTTAAGATATTAACCGAAAGCTAACAAGAGTTACTAACAATTGTGAATATCAGTAAGATAGAAAAAATAATCTTAAATAGTTTGCAATTTTGAGATTAAAGTTGAATCAATCCTTTGAAAATACTGAACGATTGATTCCGACCCATATGAAAGTATTATCGCCTTGCTTTTTAAACAAGGCAAAATTAGCGGAGTGTCAGGTTTTGTATTATGATCGGTTAACCAAATCACCTCAACTTTTTCTAAATAAAACAAATACTCAGATGCCAATTGTACACATTCGGAGCATTTTTCAGATAAATAAAGTTGAAATTTCATGATACGAAAGTAACTTACTAGTATTTTTTTAAGTGTCGGTGTTTTGACAGAGTGTTTTGTAATTTTACCGGCAATATGAAAAGAGTTGTGGTAGGTCTGTCTGGCGGTGTTGATTCAAGCGTTGCAGTTTTATTGTTGCAACAGCAAGGATACGAGGTAATAGGTATTTTTATGCGTAATTGGAACGACGAATCAGTTATCATCAATGACGAATGCCCTTGGATTGACGATAGTCAAGATGCCAATTTAGTTGCCGAAAGTTTAGGTATACCTTTTCATGTTATTGACTTTAGCGCTGACTACAAAACACGCATCATTGATTATATGTTTGAAGAATACCAAAATGGAAGGACTCCAAATCCTGACGTGCTGTGTAACCGAGAAGTTAAATTTGATTTATTTCTAAAAGCTGCGCTTCAATTAGATGCAGATTTCATAGCAACTGGTCATTATTGTAAAAAGGATGAGATAGAAATTCAAGGTAAATTATACCAACGACTTTTGGCTGGAAATGACAACAACAAAGACCAAAGTTACTTTCTATGCCAAGTAAATCAAGCTCAATTGTCGAAAGCTCTATTTCCGATAGGACATCTTGAAAAGCATGAAGTAAGAGAAATTGCAAGAAAAGCAGGTTTCGTAACTGCTGATAAAAAGGATTCACAAGGATTGTGCTTTATAGGAAAAGTAAAACTTCCTGATTTTTTACAGCAACAGCTTCAACCAAAAGAAGGAAATGTTTATGAATTTTCATCTGACTATTTCCAACAGTTTAAAGATATCGAAATATCAGATGAAGCTACTATTATCGATTTAAAACATGCAACAAAACCATATTTATTAGAACCAAAGCATGCTATTTTAAAGGGTAAACATCAAGGTGCACATTATTTTACAATTGGACAACGTAAAGGTCTAAATATAGGCGGAACTCCTGAACCCCTTTTCATTATAGGAACGGACACGAACCTTAACGATGTATATACAGGGCAAGGAACCAATCATCCGGGGTTGTATCGACGAGGACTCTTTATCGAAGAAAATAACATTCATTGGATTAGGCCTGACTTAAAAATGCATTTGAATGAATTACGCACCTATCAAGTAAAAATAAGGTATCGACAAGAACTTGAAAATTGCAGATTATTTAAAAAAGAAGACGGACTTTACTTGATATTTGACAACAAGCAACGAGGTATTGCAGCAGGACAATTCGCCGCGTGGTATCAAAACAACGAATTAGTTGGATCGGGGGTAATAAACTAGGCAATGAAAAGATTTATTCTAAATATAACAGGGAAAGTTCAAGGAGTTTGGTATCGAAAAAGTGCTCAGCAAAAAGCGAAACTTCTACGTCTAAATGGCTTTGCTGAAAACAAACCAAACGGAACGGTTTACATTGAGGTGGAAGGTGATATTGAATCAATTTTCCATTTTGTGAATTGGTGTAAAAAGGGGCCTGATGAAGCTAATGTGGAACACGTTAAAATGACTGAAGAAAAAATATTTGGCTATGATTCCTTCGAAATTAAATAGCTAACCGCCATTTCATATCCGGCCAAACCGAAACCAGTAATTACTCCAACAGCATTTTTACCTGTTAAACTTTTATGCCTGAATTCTTCACGAGCATAAATGTTCGAAATATGAACCTCAATAACTTTTAAGTTTATCGCAGCTATAGTATCTGCCAATGCAACACTGGTATGTGAATACCCCGCAGCATTCAATACCACCGCATTAAATTCCCCAACTGCATTTTGCAAACAATCTACCAGTTCTCCTTCAATGTTAGATTGGAAATAGTCAAATTGAACCTCAGGAAATAGATTCTTCAATCCAATCATGTAATTATCAAAAGATTGATTCCCATAAATCTCAACTTCTCTAGTTCCTAGCAAATTTAAATTTGGGCCATTAACTATTAATATCTTGTTCATTCTTCGAAATTAATATCTTAAAGTTTAAAAGTGTCGCTGCATTGAATATAATTACCAATGACCTAGCTTATTTTTACAACTATGAATAGCTGGGATATTTATCAGAAGTCATTTATAAACTATCTAAAACTAGAAAAGTCTTTAAGTCAAAATTCTATTGATGCCTATGTTAACGATGTAACTAAGCTATCACAGTTCATTCAATTGCAAAAGCAAAACTCATCGCCATTAAAAATTGAGAATAATGAACTTCAAAATTTTATTTCTTGGATAGCCGAAATGGGTATCAGCCCAAGATCACAGGCAAGAATAATATCAGGAATTAAAGCTTTTTATAAATTTCTGCTTCTCGAAGATGAAATTGTAGTGGATCCATCAGAACTTTTAGACACACCAAGAATTGGAAGAAAATTGCCTGTTGTAATTTCTACTATTGAGATAAATGCCATACAAGCTGAAATTGATAGAAGCACAATTGAAGGAGAAAGAAACTATGTGATAATAGAAATGCTTTACAGTTGTGGGCTAAGGGTATCTGAAGCAATAAATCTACATATATCAAATCTTTACTTTAACGAAGGGTTTATTCGAGTTATTGGCAAAGGTGAAAAAGAAAGACTAATTCCTTTTGGCTCAGTAGCTATGAAACGAGTTCAACTGTATCTTAAAGAAATACGACCACAAATTACTCCTAAACCAAACTGTGGCGATCTTCTTTTTTTAAATCGACGAGGAAATATTTTAACACGGGAGATGGTTTTTATGATTATTAAAAAGTTATCTGCCTCAGCCGGAATTGAAAAAAATGTTAGCCCACATACCTTCAGACATTCTTTTGCTACACACCTCATTGAAGGAGGAGCTGACTTAAGAGCTGTTCAAGAAATGTTAGGCCATGAGTCAATCACAACCACTGAAATTTACACTCATTTAGATAGAGAATTCCTGCGTGATGCAATTTTAACATTTCACCCTAGAGCAAAACTTTAATTTTAATAAAATTTCTGAGCTAATTTTTTACTTTTGGCACAGTATTCGTAAAACCGACTAAACAAAACATAATATCATGAAAAAGACCGTAAATTTTCTATTAGTAGTAATGTTCGCTTTCGCATCAGTAAATTTTGTGGGATGTAAGAACAAAAAGAAATTAGCCACTGGTGGTAAAACTCCTAAAGGCGAACAAGAAATAATTATTCCATGTTCAGGAGTAGATTATTTCTCAAACGATAAATATTTTAGAGCCAATGCTGTTGGAGAAAGTATTGATCAGATGACGTCAAAGAAAAAAGCGATGAGCAATGCAAAAGCTCAAATGGCATCTGACATTCAAACTACAATGAAAGTTGTTTCTGATAACTATGTAAAATCAAGTGAGTTTAATAACAAAGAAGAAGTTCTTGAAAGATTTGAAGAAAATGCAAGAACTGTTGTTAATCAAGAGCTTAGAGGTGTAAGAACTATCTGTGAAAAATTAGTTAAAACTCAAGAAGGAAAATACAAAACTTATCTTGCTCTTGAACTTTCAGGAGAGGAGTTATTAAACAAGTATTCCGAAATTTTAGGTAATGATGAAAATCTAAAAATAGATTACAACTACGAAAAATTTAAAGCAACTTTTAACGAAGAAATGGATAAAATGAATAAATAATAGAAGGTATATTCAAAAAAAAACGCCGCTTTTCAGTGGCGTTTTTTTTTTGGTATTTTTAAGGCTTCTAAAAATTATCATATGACTAAATTAAAATTAATACTAATTGTTTGTCTTGTCTTTAATTTAGCATTCGTGAATGCTCAAAGTAACTCAGGGTCGATCAAACTTGTGAAGATTTTTAATCCCAATAAAGATGCTTCTTCAATGCAATTTAGTTTAAACAACTTGGAGTCACCTTATCCAAATGGAGAAGGATACCGTGCTGCTGTTCTTAATTGGAAAGAAAAACTAGCTAAAAAATACCCAAAAGTAAGTCCTAAAATAGATCAGATGAAACGAGCTTCAGAGCCAAACCCAGTAGTCTTTAAAAGTTGGGTTCCGCAGCAAGGGTTTTCAGTAAAAGCGCCAATTCCTGGTGGAACCCCTAGCGACAATACTTTGGCAGTTTCAGATGATGGCTATTTAATTACATCATGGAATTCTGAAATTTATGCACACGATTTAAATGCCGACACCGCTATGTTTAATGTTGGTTTGTTTAGACCAACAATTTCATTTAGTGAATTTTCACCAATTACACTAAACTCTCCTTTTGACCCGAAACTTAGATACGATCCAATTAATGAACGCTTTATTTTAGTTTTTTTAAGTGGTCGTGATCCTTCTGACAGTAAAATAATAGTTGGGTTTTCATCAACAAGCAACCCTACCGACAATTGGTATGTTTATGAATTAGATGGTGCTCCGCTTGCCTCAAATACCTGGACTGATTATCCTGCCATTGCAATGAATGAAAATGAGCTTTTCTTAACAATTAATTTAGTAATAGTTGGCGAACCATGGCAAACAGGATTTGATCAAACCTTAATATGGCAAATGGACAAACAAGCTGCTTATAATGGTACTGCTACTTTACCCAATAAAATGTGGCAAGATGTTCAGTTCAACAACAAAAATCTAAGGTACCTCTGCCCTGTTCAAAATGGTGAAATTCCCGAAGGAGATGAAATGCATTTCATTTCAAATAGAAACTATCCTCCAATTAACGATTCTTTAGTATTTAATAATGACAGCATTTTTCTAGTTACCATCAAAGGAAACATTACTAACAACCCCACCATTGATGTAAAACACATAACCTCTCCAATACCTTACATTACACCCCCTGATGCTGCCCAATCAAACACCCAAGATTTTGATACTAACGATGGAAGAGTTTTAGGTGCAGTTCGCATTGATAACACCATTCAATTTGTTGCTTCTAGCAGAGATAATACTTCAGGATATCCAATCGTTTTTCATGGGTTAATTGATGATTTTGATAATTCTACTCCTACCATGAGAGCACATCTAATTACGCACCCTTATCTAGAGCTGGGATACCCAAACCTTGTTTATGTTGGAAGTTCCAGTGGTTCACAAGATGTTGTTATAGGTTTTAACCATACTGCTGACACTGTATTTTCTGGTCACAGCGTTATATACTACAATGGCGATACTGATGGTTACTCGGATATTGTACAAGTAAAAAGAGGTCTAAACTCAGTTGATATGTTGGGTGGTGCTACTGAAAGGTGGGGTGATTATTATGGCATTCAACGTAAGTATAATGAACCAGGTAAGTTATTTACTGCTGCTTATTGGTCATTACTAAATCAAAATAATTCTATAAGCTTTGAAGAGATTACAACCAAGAACTTTGAATTTACTTCAACTGAAAATATAAAAATCAAAGAAGTCCAAGGCTATTTATTTCCAAATCCTACAGGTAGTTCACCTTTTGTTTCTTTTGAGTTTAAATCTCTAGGCGAACAAACTGAGATTTCAGTTATTGATATAACTGGTAAAGTAATTCAGCCGCTTTTAAGTGATTATGTAAAAAAGGGAATTAACAAAATTCAATTTTCAACCGAAAGTTTAAATGTTGGACTTTACTTTGTTACTATTAATAAAAATGGCTCTAGTAATATATCATTTAAATTTGTGGTTAACTAAAAACTTCAGCCATCATACAACGAACGCCTCCTCCTCCAACTTTTTCAATTACGTTTATTGGGATAGGCAAAGGTTTTGCGTATTTTGATATTTCAAGAAGTTGGAATTCATTTAAACTGTTAAATGCTCTTTCTGATATAATGAACTTGGCATCACCTTTTGCATTTTCAACCACTAATACGTTACCGGCAAAGTTGTTCATCTGATCTATGCTAATATCGATGATTTGATGTCGGCTTTTTTCAAAGCTTTGTATTAAACGTTTTTTATCATTTGCTGATTTAATAGAATCCATACAAACTACTGCAAAACCATTCCCAATACTCATCATTACATTGGTATGGTAAATTATGTTTTCGTTTTGGTATGCTTTAAATACACATGACTTATAGTCCATATCTGAGCACCATTTATCAAGTAATGTTTCAGATGTTCTGCTCGACAAGCAAGCATAAGCAACCCTTGAATACCTGTCTAGAACCAAACTACCTGTTCCTTCTAAAAACTCGTTTTGCTTTTCCATAATGGAATAGTCAATCGACTTAGAAACATTCCCAATCATCTTTATACTTTCAATGTGCTCTTCTGTTCTTTCTATTCTTCTATTAAAATTTGCCATCGGATACAAAATCAAGGTTCCATTGTGAAGGCTAAACCAATTGTTAGGAAAAATTGCATCTGGTTTTATAGGGTTACAAAGATCATCTAAAACAGTTACATTGATTAGGTTCGAACGCAATGCCTTAACCATTTCATCAAACTCATTTAAGGCAACTAGAGACAGGTTTTTAATTTTCTCGTTGTTCTGAAATGTGTTTGATAAAACAGTTTCTTGGTTAAAGCCAAAAGATTTTGGCCTCACCATTACAATGTTATTTGTTATTCCCTTCATTATTTCAAATGTAATTTTTTATTAACGCCTAATATTTGCCATGCACCCTGATTTATATACCGTTTACAATAATATTAGTACTATGTATTACATGGTACTAAACAAAATCTATATTTGCTTAACAAAATAATCGGTTATGATCACTACTATATACTTTACTTATGAAAATTGAAAATACAAAAGCCCAGATGAGAAAAGGCATCTTAGAGTTCTGTATTCTAAGTATACTACAACACGGTGAAGCCTATCCATCAGACATTATTGGGCAACTCAAAGAGTCTAAATTAATTGTTGTAGAAGGGACTTTATATCCTCTTTTAACAAGATTGAAAAATTCAGGTTTACTAACTTACAGATGGGAAGAGTCCACTTCTGGTCCTCCAAGAAAATATTATACTTTGACAGAGTTTGGTACAGAATTCACCCAAGATCTTGAAATCACATGGAGCAGTTTATCCACGGCAGTAGACAAAATTAAAAATTCAAAACCCTCTGAAAAAGAAACATCATGAATAAGACAGTTACTATAAACATAAGCGGAATTATCTTTAATATAGATGAAGAAGCATTCAAACAGTTAAGCCAATACCTCGACACTATAAAAGGCTATTTTAATACTTCTGAAGGTCGTGATGAAATTATGGCTGACATTGAAGCAAGAATAGCTGAAATGTTTCAAGAAAAACTTAATGAAAAAAATCAGGTCGTATCTATTAAAGATGTTGATAAGGTTATTGCCATAATGGGAGAGCCGGAGGATTATATTGATGAAGAAATTGAATCTGAATCATTTAATTCTAAGGCAAATTACGAAAAAGTAACTACGACCGGTTCATCTCGATTTAAGAGATTATATAGAGACGGTGAAGACCGTGTAATGGGCGGTGTTTGTGCCGGTATAGCGCATTATTTTGGAGTTGATCCAATTATTCCGCGTATCCTATTTATTATTTCATTCTTTGGTTTTGGAACAGGTTTTCTTGCCTACATCATTCTTTGGATAATAGTCCCTGAAGCTAAATCAACGGCGGAAAAGCTTCAAATGAAAGGTGAGCATATCAACATTGAAAACATAAAAAAGAGTGTTGAAAACGAAGCTGAAAATTTTAAAAATAAATTTAAAGATTTCAGAAACAGTGATACCGCAAAAAAGCCAATTGAGAAAGTCGGGGCTATTTTTGAAACATTCTTTAGTTTGCTTGCCAACCTTCTTTCTCTTATCTTAAAATCATTTGGCAAAATCATAGGTATATTCTTCATATTTATAGGTTCAGTTGCCGTAATTGGACTAATAGGTGGCCTTTTGGGTTCATCTAGATTTATAACAGCTGTTACCTCAGGAGGCGTTGTGTCTTACTCTATGACAGACTTAGCTCAAGTATTTTTTAATGATTCAATAACCGCAGTTATTGGCATTGTTGGCGCATCAATCTTAATTGGTATTCCATTTATATTGCTACTACTGGGAGGGTTTAAACTTTTATTAGGAAGCAGAGTGAATCTTAAAGGATACGGACTTGGAGCTATAGGCCTATGGATTATAGGAATGATTGCTGCTTTCTACGCTTTGGTTGCAACAGGCACTGATTTTTCGAATAAAGGTAGAATTGATGAAACTTTAAACATCAATCAAACCAATTATTCCAAGTTGATTATTAAATCTAAAACACCTACAGATTACAATCGTTATAAAGAAAAATTTAATGGTCACTTTGATTCAAACGATCACGATGGAGTATTTAGGTTAACTGAAGACAAAGTTTATTTAGGGTTCACTCATTTTACCATTGAAGAATCGCTCACTGACAGTTTTGTTTTAGAAGTTATGAAATCTGCCAGAGGCGATAATTTTGAAGAAGCTTCAGAACGAGCTGATAAAATAAACTTTACGCTAACTCAATTTGATTCAATTCTTAACATTGATCCTCTGTATTGGTTTGATAAAAACGCCAATTGGAGGCTTCAACAGGTGAAATTCACTCTTTATGTGCCAGAAGGAAAAAGCGTTTATTTAGATGCAAGTTCTGCTGTTATTTTGGATGATGTTCCAAATTATTCAGATACATGGGACCGAGATATGGTTAATAAAACATGGACAATGATTGACGGCGAATTGAGATGTTTGAAGTGTGAAGAGAAAGAGAATAAATCTAAAAAAAGATATAAAAACGAGAACAGTACAGAAGTTTCTGAGATTCAACAAATTGAATATTAGGAACTTAATGTTCCTTTTGTTACAAGTAATAACATCACTTGTAACTTATAAAATAAACAAAACGTCATACATTTAATCACCTTAAAAACCGCATCATGAAATTAACTATCATAGCATTACAAATCGTTCTCGTTACTATTTGGTTAGGTCCTTACCAACAAGATTCCACTAAAGCGACAAATACTGCGGTAGAAAATAAACCTTCTGTTGGAACAGATTATATCATAACAACAGTTAAAGCGGATGAAAATAAAAAAAACATCCAGCCTTCAGTTTTGATTAAACCTGCAGCTAAGTCAACTAATATGTATCCAGTAAGTGGTTTTTTAGGTGCTCTTCTGTTTGAGTCTTTCTTTTTAATGCCTTTAAAGACTGAAGAAGAAAGTTAAAATTGATTATTCGTATTTCCAAGTAAACCTTTTGTGGTTGTGCTTCTCGTTTCTTCCTTTCTTGTAGCCTCCTTGGTAATAAAGCAACAACTCAGGTCCACCTAATTTATTAGATGCTGTTCTAAGTTTGTTCAAGTTAAAATCGTAGGCAAGACCAACATGTAGCCCACCGACTTGAAAACGAGTATGAATACTCATCCCTTCTTTATATCGGTAATATGGGCCAATAGAAAAACTTATTTCCTTTACATGCCCAGTAATATTACCAGCCTCTTGTAATAGATAATGTAAATCTGATCCAAAAAATAATACTCTATGAGGACCTTGAATAGTATACATCGCTTTTGGCCAAAAGCTTAATGTGCTTCCTCGTGGTTTGGCTCGTAAATCAACATGCATGTTAACCCGTTCATACACTTGTAAAGGATCGCCAAAAAACTCATACGTTGGAGCATTTACATGTTCAATTGAAACTCCTGCTCTTAAAAGCATGGTTGATTCGTTGTTGTACACATAATTAACACCTAGTCCAAAATCAAGATGCATGGCTTGTGATCCAGAATTTGCATTTTCGTCAATATATATTTCACCAGTAGGTAATCCTTGATTAAAACCTATACGATCAAATTGACTTTCCCAATTTAGACTTTGATAAGTTACTGATTTTTGTGAGACACCTCCTGAAAATCCAACCGAGAAAAAATGATGTTCCCGCGCATCCAATGCTTTTCCATAGCTACCCAACAACAATACTGTATTGTTAGTATAACCTGAAGCTCCAGCTACATCACTGGTTACCGTAAACCCTGCTGCAATAAAATCATTCTCCCAAATGTTATCGTGTACAGGCATATCAAAGGATACTTGCGTTGTAGTAAATGGATTCCCTACGGTGGTCCATGCTGTTCGATAATTACTCGTTAATCTATAACCACCATAGAAAATGCCAGCGGTTGCAGGGTTAAAAGAAATAGTAGAGACATTGGCTTGTGAATAAACCACATCAATTTGCGCTTTACCTGAAATGGCCGTAGCAACAATCAAAATCAATATGGCCAGTCTTTTTATCATCTAATCAAAGTAACTGTACCTTTTAACAGCTTTGTTGTATTATTAATAAACTGAACGTTAGCCACATAGTTATATACTCCGGGTCCAACCTCTTTCCCCTTAAATGTTCCATCCCAATAAGGAGTTCCTTTGGTATATTGATAAAGCAATTGCCCATTCCGATTAAAAACAATCAAATCAGAGGCAAATATTCCGTTACCTATAACAAAAAGTCTATCGTTTTTGTTGTCAAGATTAGGTGAAAAAATATCAGGTAAACTGGCAAAATACTCTTCCTCCACCACTAATTTAACAGAATCCATAACTTGACAGACTGCTTCGTTGTTATAATAGTTAATCACAAAAAATAAAGTCGTCACTATTGGTGAAGCAACTGGATCTTTACATAAATAACACGACAAAAACTCTCTAGGCTCCCAATAAAAGCCTTCTGCAGTGCCACTAGCCGATAGTGTCGTACTTTCTCCTGCATAAATAAACTGATCAACACCTGCATCAATAACAGGATAATCTAAAACTTCAATTAATCCGGAATCGGTCCGCGAATCGGTTCCATAACTATTAACAACTACTTGGGTTATATCATAAATACCAGCAGTATTATAAATAGCCCATGGAGATGCAGCTCCAGATGAATCAATTTCATCAGCACCATTAAATACATAACTTAGACCATTTGCATTTTGGCTTTGATTGGTGATGTTGACTTTATCACCAACACAAACTATTTTCTTTGCAGCATTAAAACTAGCAACCGGAATCGGACAATTAACAACAGTTATATAATTCGTCTTTGACTCTATATCTTGTCCAGTGGCATTTTCGACCAGCAAATTCACCTCAAATAAACCTACCGTATCATAAATGATTGCCGGTGGAGTTTGATTTGTATCAAAATTAATATTTGTTGCTCCCGGAAAAAACCATGCCCATGAAGTTGGAAAACCGGTTGATAAGTCTGTAAAAAAAATAGAATCACCTTTACAAATCGATACGGTATCAGCGGAAAAATTTGCTACTGGTAGCGTTGTACAATTATTTACAACAACTAAGTTAACAGCAGTTGTATCAATTGAACCTGAACTGTTGTAAGCTTTTAATTTTACGTCGTAAGTACCTGGAGTTGCATATTGAACCACAGGAGATTTTGAAGTACTTGTTGCAGGAGTGCCACCGGCAAATGTCCATCTAATTGAATCTGCATTAAAGGTTAAGTCTTGAAATGAAACACTACCGTTTGCACAAATGCTAGTAGTCGATACTGGCGCAAAGTCGACCAAAGGAACACCTGAAGGCGGAGATGCAGTAGAATACATCATAATATTATCGACAGATATAGAAGGAATTGGTTTGGCCGTGGTGTTCATGTTGTTGTTTGCCCATTCAAATCCTATTTTAACATTAGGATTGTTATTAGCACTAGTAGGTAATGCAATTAACGACGATGCAATCCATTCTCCTAATCCAGCTGCTCCACAATTTGAGGTAGGACTTTTAGATAAATCAAATAAAGTAAACCAAGTAGTTCCATCAAAATATTTAAGAACCGCATTTTGGTTTGGTGATGTTCCTCCTTCAAAATAATCGAATTGGATATAAACGGTATTTTGACCTACACAACTTATAGCTGGTGATTCTGCTCTTTTTTCAGTAGTAACGTCAACCCCTGCTGCGGTATACCCACCTTGGATGAAAAAACCGCCTGAATCAGCGGGAAAAGTAATATTCAAAGGAGCTCCTATTGCGATTTGAGGATTTGAAATGTGCAATGTTTTACTCGTGTTTACAGGCATTGCGATACAACTTTGATCGCAATTTAATGCCGAAATACTTATGGCTGATGTAGAACTGATAAACCATTGGTGAGCATGGCTGCCGTTAGTGCCTGAATTCGTAACAGTCCATGTTCCATTAGACGTTACCGCAGCATTAGCATCGTCTCCACGGTTGCAACCAGTACCAAAGTCTTCAGTCCAAAACTGAGCGTTTCCAGTTAAAACCAAACAAAAAACATATACTGCTATTAAAACTAGACTTTTCCAGGTACCTTTTCTCAATCTGAATTAATTTGAATTCCCTTGTTGGCGGGCTAAATTAGCTAAAAAATTCAAAGTATTTATGTTATCTGCATAATCTGTAAGTGTTGGAGATTGACCTTTCCCGAAATCTATTTTATCAGATGATACTACTATTTGAATATGTTCTTTATTATCAGATAGATAGCCCATAACATCTGCTTTATTTTTGTACCTTTCATAGAAAATTACTCCAATTGGAGAATGCAAATTTTTATCTTCTTTCAAAATCACAAAATTGTTGTCCAGCAGCTTTTGACTGTTCATTAAATAAACCGTTTGATTGTAAAGATAGTTGTTGGCGTATTTATTATTTTCTATTACATACCCAAACGAATAAATAGCCTTAAAAAATCGATCTATTTCAAACTTCTCGGGTATATATATTTTAGAAACATTTCTGCATCCCAAACCATAATATTCAAAAATATCTTTCCCTAGATGGGTTAATTGATCATCGGTTGTTTCGTTGTCAATTACAGAAACGGAAGTCCTGTTTTTCCTGATGATGTTTGGGTATTTCCCAAAATATCGTTCAAAATATCTTGCCGAATTATTGCTCCCTGTAGCTATTACAGCATCGAATTTTTCAAGTCTATCTTTTGTGAACCGAATCATCGTTCCAAAATTTGGTTCAATGGATTTTAACTTTTTCGCAAGCATCGGTAATATTAGTTCGTCTTGTGTTGATGTTTTACCGACAAAACTGAAACCTGATATTAGTACTGCAAGAAAATCGTGAAAGCCAACAGCAGGGATGTTACCAGCCATTATAACTGCAATACAAAGTTTACGTTCTTTGAATTTATAAGTTGAAATCCATTCTTGTAACGCTTTATTTTGAAGCATTAAAATAATGCCTTCTAATGATCGGCGAACTTCAGCTTGAGTGAACCAGCCGTTTTTATGTTTTGCCGTTTCAACGGCAAAAGACAATTCAGAAAAATAATCATTTTCAATTTGATACAAATTTTCAAATTTTAAAAAATCAGTTAACCAACTGCCTAGTTGAACAAAAGCATCAATTCTTTGTTTTAATTCCATCGTGTAATTCTATATTTGTTGCGAAAATATGATAACAACAGACTACTAAAACTGAATTATGGCTATTATTATTACGGACGAATGTATAAACTGTGGAGCTTGTGAACCTGAATGTCCAAATAACGCAATTTATGAAGGTGGTGAAGAATGGAGATTATCTGATGGTACATCCGTTACAGGAGACGTAACCTTACCAAGTGGTGTTGAAATGAATGCAGACGCTGAAAACAATGCTGTTGATTTGGATGTTTTCTATATAGTTCCTGATAAATGTACGGAATGTAAAGGTTTTCATGACGAACCTCAATGTGCTGCCGTGTGCCCTGTTGATTGCTGTGTTGACGATGAAAACCATCGTGAAACTGAAGAAGTACTACTTGGCAAGAAATCCTTCATGCACGAATAGCAATATTCTACAATGATTTGCGTTTGGTAAATGCCTTGTAATTAAGTTGATATGCGTTTTTTAGCCATTCTTTTTTCTTTACTTTTTTCTCATATTGCTTTATGTCAAGATGAATCTATTTGGGTTGACTCTCTCAATACATTGAGGTCAGGGGTAGTATCGTCAAAAAACGATAGACAAAAAGGAATGCTCAATACTAGATTCACGAACTACCTGGAAAATTTTCTCATTAAAAATTTACATAAAGCAGATTTACTTGACAGTATACCATATCTAGCTAATTTAAGCTCAAATGATAATTTGATTAGAATTTTAAACTGGACAGTTTCTTTTGAAGATGGCAGCTACCAATATTTTGGATTTATTTGTTTAAACAAAAGCCAAACTATAATTAAGCTTAATGATCAATCTGATTCGTACTTAAACCCTCAGTTTAAAAAAATGAACAACGAAAATTGGTATGGTGCTTTATATTTTGATATTCAAAAAGTCAAATCTAAAAAATCACCCTATTATTTGCTGTTAGGCTGGGATGGAAATTCTAATTACACAACAAAGAAAATTATTGAGACCTTAATTATAAATGATGAATCAGTTCAGTTTGGATTACCGGTGTTTAATTACGAAGATCAAACCTCAAACCGAGTAATTTTCGAGTATTCTAAAGAGGTTGTAATGTCCTTAAGGTATCACAAAAAACAAACCCAAATTGTTTTTGATCATTTAGCTCCTATTTATGATGGTGCTGAAGGTATGTATGAATTTTATGGCCCTGATTTAAGTTTTGATGCACTAGTATTAAGAAAGAACATTTGGGAACATGAAAAGGCCATTGATGTTAGAGGTGATACTGGTATGGATAATTATATCGACCCTCGCAAACAGAAAAAAAAGAAATTTTAAACTAAAATTTATACCCTACCCTAAGCATTCCTCTAGCGCCTTTTAATTGAAATGCATCTATGTCAATTTTACCAACATAATTATCGGTTTGGTTTACAGAGCTACTGATAGTTTTTACTTTAATTAAATGCAAACCGTGTTGATAAGAATATAATATACCAGTGTTAATCCCCATTCCAACTAACCAATTAGAGCTAATCGGGTAATCAACAAAAAAATTAGCATCTAAATGTCCCGCATAGGCTTGTGGTTGCATTTCAATATATTCAATGCTTACTTTGCCTGAATTATTTTCAATTTGTGAAGTGTTGCTCTGATTAACTTCAAAAAAATATTGGAAATTTAAAATTGACGATACTGAAATTACCAAAGGAAATAAATCAATTGATTTGCCGATTCCTACACCAAACAACATTGAATTAATTGCAATTTTATTCTTTGAAACTGTAATTTGATTTGAACTGGTCAAGTTGTTCTCAAAACTTCTGCTCACCTTAGTTGACTTGTAACCAGGCTTAAAAATTATTGATACGCCATTCATTTTACTTAAAGGTTTCCAATACTCTAAACTCACCCCTATAATTTCTGACTCAACAGCGCTTGTTCTGCTTAATGTAGATGAACTATCAAAACCTGAATTACCAGAAGTCTCATTTCTAAAACTTTCTAAATTAACATATGCCTTGTGCTGGCCGAGAAGCACGAATGATGAGGCTACCAGTAGAAAGGTTATGAGCGTTCTTATCTGCATAATATTAGTTTAAACAGCTAATTAATTATTTTCTAATATACCCAAAGGTAATGTTAATATAATACTCAAAACGGAGTAAAAACGTGCCTTTTTACGTTATTTTCGCCTAAAATATCAAGATGAGTAAAGTACACAACTACAGCGCAGGTCCTTGCATTTTACCACAAGAAGTTTTCACAGAAGCTTCACAATCAGTTTTAGATTTTAATGGTATTGGTTTATCTATTTTAGAAATTTCTCACCGTAGTAAAGAATTTGTTGCTGTAATGGATGAGGCAACAGCGTTGGTTAAAGAAATACTTGATGTACCTAACAATTATGATGTTGTATTTCTTCAAGGTGGAGCTAGTTTAGGCTTTGCAATTACTGCTTTCAATTACCTTAAAACCAAAGGTGCCTATGTCGATACAGGTGCTTGGGCAGCGAAATCGCTTAAAGAAGCTAAAAAGATTGGTTACGTTGATTTAGTTGCTTCATCAGCTGACAAAAATTATAATTTTATTCCTAAAGAATATTCAATTCCTTCTGATGCTGATTATCTTCATATAACATCTAATAATACTATTTTCGGAACGCAAATCAAAAACTTACCTGACACAAGTATTCCAGTTATATGCGACATGAGTTCAGATATATTTTCAAAGAAAATTGATGTTTCTAAGTTTGATATGATCTATGCCGGCGCTCAGAAGAATTTGGGTCCTGCTGGCGCAACTTTATACATTATAAAGAAAGGTACTTTAGGGAAAACTGACAATAATATTCCTACTATGTTAAATTTAGAAACGCATATTAAAAAGGATTCTATGTATAATACACCTCCTGTATTTTCGGTGTATGTAAGTATGCTCACCTTAAGATGGCTGAAAAACA
>TARA_B110000046_G_scaffold183908_1_pt1 | contig 18915 bp, 19 predicted proteins | sample TARA_B110000046 | Tara Oceans TARA_B110000046 (sample SAMEA4397157) | marine metagenome | biome: Polar Biome; feature: [DCM] deep chlorophyll maximum layer (ENVO:01000326); material: water (ENVO:00002006), including particulate matter (ENVO:01000060) such as... | depth 40 m
GACCTCGCCGACTACCTTGTTGGTAAGGGTATTGCGTTTCGCGACTCCCATGAAATTGTCGGTAAATCTGTCGCCTATGGTGTTGCTGAAAATAAAGATCTGTCAGAAATGACTCTCGAGGAATTGCAGCAGTTCTCAGACCACATCAGCGCCGATGTATTTGATGTTCTAACTCTGGAGGGGTCGGTTGCCGCACGGAATCATATAGGTGGCACGGCCCCCAACCAGGTTCGGGCTGCAGCCGCCAGGGCCTTGGCGCAGCTGGCTAGCCGTTAAAACCCAAAAGACACCGCCTCTGTCGACTGCGCCAAACAGGCCTCTGCCAGCATGATCGATAGTAGTTGTCCGCTAACGGTGTTCTTCCACTGCCCACGCTCTAACTTAAAGTGAAAGCCGCCCGAGCGCGCTGCCAACCATATTTCACCCATGGCGGCCTGGCGAGAAAGAATAATCTGCGAACCATTAATATCGCAGGTTATGGTCAACATTCCGGCACTGTTTTCGTAATCGATGTCGGCACCGCTTTCATCAATACTTTCCTCTATGGAAAACATAAGTTCGTCTGCAATTTGATTAAATTCTGCTTCGTTCATGGTGCGCCTTGTCGGTTATTGGCCAAAAGCCCAAAACGGGGTATTTGGCTTGAAGTGTGAGTCGAGCAGTATAATTGTTTGAGTGTAATCTACCAGTACCGCTATACTTGTACGCTTTGACCGTGGGTTAATATGTTTGATCAAATTTTTCTGTCTAAAACGCTGTTTATCCTCTTACTGCTAGTCGGTCTGGCGGGTTGCGGCAATACCGGCGATTTATATCTGCCTGAAGATGTCCCTGTGACTCAGGGCAACAATACTAACAATATAGAACCCTAAAATGCACAGTACTATATCCACCAGAAATCAGCGCCTGTTTGTCGAAGACATTGCGCTCGCCGATATTGCCAGTCAGTTTGGCACGCCCTGCTACGTTTACAGTAAAGAGGCGCTGAGTAAAAATTTTACAGCCTATCAGGCCGCACTTAATGGCCGTGATCACCTGATTTGTTATGCCGTTAAAGCAAACTCCAATATAGCTGTGTTACAGACTCTAGCAAACCTAGGAGCAGGCTTCGATATTGTTTCTTTGGGTGAACTTGAACGCGTCCTGCTCGCTGGCGGTGACCCTAATAAAGTTGTCTACTCTGGGGTTGCCAAAACTGCCAATGATATGAGGCGCGCGTTACACGTGGGTATCCACTGTTTCAATGTGGAGTCTGAAGCAGAACTAGAGGTTCTCAATCGCACGGCTGCTGAACTGGGTGTGAGTGCTGCCGTATCACTGCGTGTAAACCCCGATGTGGATGCTAAAACTCACCCCTACATCTCAACCGGCCTAAAAGAAAATAAGTTCGGCATTGATATCAATTTAGCGCCCAGTGTTTATCAGCGTGCGGCTGCCATGGAAAATATTTCTGTGGTCGGTGTCGACTGTCATATTGGCTCACAGCTAACCGACATCCAGCCCTTTATCGATGCAATGGATCGCTTGCTGGTCTTGGTTGACCAATTGTCCGAGCTTGGGATTCGTTTAAAACATATCGATATTGGCGGAGGTTTAGGGGTGCGCTATCAAGATGAAGTAACACCCTCAGCGGGAGAGTACCTCGGTGCTCTTTTGCCTCAACTTGAAGGGCGCCATGAGACTCTAGTATTGGAGCCCGGCCGCTCAATCACTGCCAATGCTGGGGTTCTGTTAACGCACGTTGAATACTTAAAAAATAACGGCGATAAAAACTTTGCCATTGTCGACGCCGCTATGAACGATATGCTGCGCCCTGCGCTTTACCAAGCATGGATGGATATTCGGCCTGTGATCAGTACTGATGCCGAAACGAAGACCTACGATGTGGTTGGACCTGTCTGTGAGACAGGGGATTTTCTAGGCAAAGATCGACAACTGGCAATTGCCCAAGGCGACTGCCTCTGTCTTTTTTCTGCTGGCGCCTACGGGTTTGTCATGAGTTCTAATTACAATTCTCGCCCTCGAGCCCCAGAGATTATGGTCGATGGCAATCAGGCGTATATTGTGCGCGCTCGTGAAACAATTGAAGACCTGGTTAGAGGTGAACAGCTTCTACCTAAGCAATAACGGTTCGAATATGTTGATGAAATTCACCAAAATGCATGGCCTGGGTAATGATTTTGTCGTTATTGATGCCGTGACCCAAAATGTCCGTGTAACAGCATCCATGGCTCGACGCCTTGCTAGCCGCACCCTTGGTATAGGGTGCGACCAGATATTAGTCGTTGAGCCGCCCTCAGATCCAGACATTGACTTTAACTACCGTATTTTCAATCAAGATGGTAGTGAAGTGGAACAGTGCGGCAATGGCGCGCGCTGCCTAGCACGCTTTGTTAGGGACCGACGGCTCACCGGCAAAAACTTAATTCGTGTCAAAACCAGTAATCGGCTGATGGAACTGCGAATAAATGCCGACAACTTGGTGTCTGTCGATATGGGTATTCCCACCTCATCGCCAGAGCGTATCCCTTTTGACGCTGATCAACAGGCTAATATTTATGACATTGATATTGCCGGCAGTAGTTATGAGATTGCAGCGGTCTCTATGGGAAACCCCCACGCCATTCTATTAGTCGATGATGTACATACAGCGCCTGTTAATGAGCTTGGCGCCAAATTAGAATGTCATGGACGATTTCCCAATCGAGTCAATGTGGGCTTTATGCAAATAGTCGATCGCCAACACTTTAACCTGCGAGTTTTTGAACGTGGTGTGGGTGAGACTGCAGCCTGTGGTTCTGGTGCTTGCGCGGCAGCAGTAGCGGCGATGCAGCAGGAACTGGTAGACTCCGAGGTAATGGCCCACCTAACTGGTGGCGACTTAACGATTCAATGGCAGGGAGAAGGTCAGCCCCTAACCATGACCGGACCAGCCGTTACCGTTTTCCATGGGCGTATAAAAATATGAGTGAAGAGCAGCAGGTTGATACCACCGAGCAGCTAGTACGAGATTTTTTACTAAAAAATCCAACATTTTTGGATAAAAATCCAGATATCCTAGAAGGTCTAACCCTACCCCACAACGCAGGTAGCGCAGTATCCTTGGTCGAGCGTCAAGTGGGCGTTATGCGCGACCGCAACAAGGACATGCGCAAACGTCTTGAGAACATACTCGAAACTGCCCATAACAATGAATTGCTCTTTGAAAAAACCAAGCGCCTTACACTTAAACTGCTCGAGGCGGAAAGTCTGCCCTCGTTGGTCGAGACTGTCTATGAAAGCCTAGGCAAAGACTATGCTATTGATTTTTACAGCCTGACTTTACTTGGCGAAGAGACCAAGCTACCTGCGACCATGGCACGAATTGCGAGCGTAGAAAAAGCCAACAAAACCGTTGGGGCGCTACTAGAATCAAATCGCCCTGTTTGTGGCGTATTACGCCAAGATGAAATGGCCTTCTTATTTGGCGAAAAAGGCGCTCAGGTGGGCTCAGTTGCTATGGTGCCCCTGAAATTCAACCATCTGTCTGGCATCCTCGCGGTGGGCAACAGTGATCCAAATTTCTACTCAAGCAGCATGGGCACGCTATTTTTGAGCTACATAGCAGACGTATTAAACCGCGTGCTACCTAAACATCTCAAATAGATAGCCAGTTGCTACCCTAGAAACCTACTTCTTGGGGCGCAAATTTTTCTTTTTCGCCGCGGCTGTAGTTGCCGTGCCTGCTTTAGTGCCACCTAAGCCTGGCTTACGCTTTTTAGAGCCAGCCTTTTTCTTTCCGCCGGCACCCGACTTATTTTCCGACTTGCCTCGGGTCTTGCGCCTTTTAGCATGTTGTTCAGTTATTTCTTTTGGTCCAGTAGAACCCTTAGCTTTTTTTGACCTGCTTGGACGGTCAGCATCTTTTATACCCGTCTTTGCCACTTCAACTAATTCAAAGTCAATTTTACGCTCTTCTAAGTTGACCCTAACTACCTTGACTGCCAGCTTTTGTCCTAAGCGGAAAATTCGGCCTGTACGTTCACCCACCATCCGATGCTGAGACGCCTCGTGTGAATAGTAATCCTTGGGTAGGCCCGTGACATGAATCAAACCTTCGACATACAGATCATCAAGCATCACAAATAACCCAAAACCAGTGACGGCGCTCACCACACCGGTGTACTGCTCTCCCACCCTATCCATCAAATATTCGCATTTTAACCAGTTCACAACATCACGCGTCGCCTCATCGGCACGGCGCTCGGTCACCGATAGATGCTCACCAATATTATCTAAGCGCTCTATTTCGTAGGGGTAAATGCTTTTTTCCGTCAACACCGACGCACCCTCGACACGCCTTACATTGGAGACCTTTTTCTTACTCCGGATCAAGCTGCGAATAGCTCTGTGAACCAACAAGTCGGCGTAGCGCCGAATGGGTGACGTAAAGTGAGTATAGGCTTCAAATGCTAGACCAAAGTGGCCTAAATTATCTGACTGATAAACCGCCTGACTCATAGATCGGAGCATCACGGTCTGAATTACTGCGGCATCATCTCGACCTTTAACCGAGCGCAATACGCGTTGGTAGTCCTCCGGCTGCGGATCATCACCGCCGCCCAGACCCATACCCAACTCTCCCAAAAAATCTCGCACTGACGACAAACGATCTTCGCTAGGCCCTTCATGAACGCGATAAAGCGCAGGGGTTTTCATCTTCTCAAGAAATTCTGCTGAACAGACATTGGCACAGAGCATACACTCCTCAATCAAGCGATGTGCTTCGGTACGATCCACCGGAATAATCTGACTAATCTTACGCTGCCCATCAAACAGGATCCGAGTTTCTTTGGTATCAAAATCAATCGCCCCGCGCTGGGCACGCCGGCGATGCAGCACCCTGTACATGTCATGTAGGGCATCTACCTGAGGAATAATTGATGCGAACTGTTTGCGCACCCCTGAATCATTGCCCTTATCTTTTTCAGCAATAATATGGGCGACCTGCGTGTAGGTCATACGTGCATGAGAATGCATAACTCCTTCCAAAAACTGATAACGCGTAATATCCCCCTCAGCGCTGACCTGCATCTCGCAGACCATGCATAGCCGATCTTCTGCTGGATTTAGTGAACACAGACCATTTGAGAGTTTCTCCGGTAACATGGGGACTACATGATTGGGAAAATATACTGAATTGCCTCGCTCAAAGGCCTCTTTATCCAACGCTGAACCAACACCTACATAATGAGAAACATCAGCAATGGCGACGGTGAGAGTCCAACCCCCACGAGGTTTTGGATAACAGTGGACGGCATCGTCAAAGTCTCGAGCGTCTTCACCATCAATGGTGATTAAAGGGGTCTCTCTTAAGTCAACGCGAAACTCTGGGTCCTGCACCTGATCGGGAATTTGTGCAGTCTGCACGACTACCTCGTCATTCCATTCATAAGGGATACCGTAGTTGCGGATAGACATCTCCACTTCTAATCCGGGATCCAGATGCTCACCCAGTACCTCGGTAATATGCCCAACGGGCAGACTATTGCGGGACGGTGGCTCCATAATGGTTACGACCACTATTTGCCCCGCTTTTGCCTCACCCTGCTTATCTGCAGGGACTAGAATATCCTGACTAATACGCGGATTATCGGCACGCACAAAGTTGATGCCACTTTCATGGAAATAGCGTCCAACTAGCTGTTCCGTATTACGCTCAACGACATCTACAAGGCTGCCCTCTGGCCGGCCGCGACGATCCCAGCCGGCAATCCTTACCAACACAATATCGCCGTCAAATACACGCCGCATTTGCGAACTGGAGAGATAAATATCTTGGCCATCGCCCTGCACAGGATGAACAAAACCATAGCCCTCAGGGTGACCAATCACGCGACCTTTAACCAAATTAAGCTTATCCAATGTGCCATAGCCGCCACGACGATTACGCGCCACCTGACCATCGCGCTCCATCGCCCGCAAACGACGCCGCATTGCCTCAATCTGCTGTTCATCATCTAAGCTTAGTGCGGCACAAATCTCTTCATGGGTAACAGGCCCGGCGCTTTCACTGAGATAATCGAGAATAAACTCCCGACTAGGAACCGGACGTTCATAGTTGGCGGCTTCTCGTGACGCAAATGGATCCGTATTGTTACTTTTTTTTGACATAATTATTTCTTGGCAGAGTGCCTAATGGGTGGTTGACAACATATATATTGCAGTCTATGTCTTAAGAGGCAGTGAGTAAAAGAAATTCGCGAAAAAAGTGAGTAGTAATCTAGCCCAAAATAGCTACTTTATGATTTACAGCTAACAATTTAACGCGTAATAAAAAGATCCTCGAACAAACGAGGCTTAAATAACACTAGCTACAATAATCGTAACATCGGCCGCTAACTAACGTGCTCTTTTAAATGAGCCATTATAAAAGGGCGATTGACCCGCGCCGTCCGTGGCGCACGACCTCCAAGTCGTCGGTATTTCGCTTTTGGTAGCAAACGAAATGTAGTAACTCAGATGAGCTGCCTATCCTTTGCAAGCAACTCCCTGTCACTTACGCTCGATGAACATCACTATTTTCAGTACTACCTTTCTTACAACAGTGTAGGTCTGTGTATTTTTACCAGTGAAGCCCCGTTTAAAGCATCATGCTGGAGGCCAATGCAGGGACAAGATAGATAAGTATGGAATCAATATAAATTACACTCACAAGTTAATACTAGAGAATTAGCTATCGTTGGTGTCAGGTACCAAATACTCTTCTATGTGTGCACGGATTTGGCGCACTTTTTCGATATTTTCCTCCGTATTTCGCGCACCGTAAGCTGATCTAAACCGCAGCACGAGCGACCTTAGCTCAGACATGCCATAGAGGCCGCTTAGCCCCATAAGGTCATGAATGATCTGCCGCTGATTCGCCTTCTCGCCTGATCTTAGTTGCATATCAAGTTTATTTAGATTTTCATAAAGTGCGATTTTTAATTCTTCTACAGGAATCACCGAAGCTAACAAACCGCCGCCAGCAACTTGACTGAGCGAATTAACCTCATTTAATGCGTTAAGAATACTATTAATTAGCTTTACCTCATCCACAGGTTTAGATTGCACGCTAACAGCACCGGCTGTCAGCATACGCTGCTGCTCCATAGGCGTGATATCAGCCGTTAGGCCTATTATTGGCAAACTATGCCCCGATTGCAGCATTATTTCCTCACAGGCTGTCACGCCATCTATCACCGGCATGTGAATATCCATCAAAGCAACGTCTGCGTGCAAACTACCCGCAATTTCGATAGCCTCCAACCCGTTATTAGCGACGAGGCAGTCGGCCCCATAGCCACGCAGTAATTTGATAATCAATTTCTGATTAAACTGATTATCTTCAGCCAATAAAACCGTAACACCTGCGAGTACCTGTTCTGGCAATGGGGGGGCACCATTACCTTGCATCGCCATGGCGTCAACACAGGACAGTCTACATGTAAAGATAACCGTAGTACCGCTACCCACCTCACTGGTAATACTAATTTCACCGCCCATCGTATGAACTAAAGTCTTGCAGATAGCCAGGCCTAAACCGGTGCCACCAAAACGACGATTAATAGAGGTATCTTCCTGAAAGAACGGATCGAATAAAAAGGGGATCTTGCTATGCGCTATACCTTTTCCAGAATCCGATACGGCACATTCAAGAACCACCTCGTTGCCTTCATGTACCGCACTCTTAATAGCTACTTTAACAAAACCGCTATCAGTAAATTTTATAGCATTGCTGACTAAATTACTGGTAATTTGCGCCAGACGCACTGGATCGCCACACACAAATTCAGGTACATCGTCAGCAATTTGGTAGCTTAAGGATAGTTTTTTCTCATCGGCACGCGGACGATGACTTGCTATCAAATCTGCGAACCATTGGCCCATATCAAAATTTATTTTCTCTAGGCTAAAGCCACCTAAATGGGCTTTAGAGAACTCCAAAATATCATCAATCATAGTCAGGAGCATCGTGGAGGAATTATCAATTACCCGCAGATGGTCATGCCGCTTAGCGGTGTCACTTTCTTTCGCTAATAACTGGGCGAACCCAATTACCGCCGTCAGTGGAGTTCTCAACTCATGGCTCATTCTGGCCAAAAACTGATCCTGAGCTTCCATTGCCTCTTCCAGCTCAATCAATGTGATCTGTAGCTGAGCTGTGGCCCGAGCTACCTCACTTTGCATGCGTACATTGGACTCTCTAACACTGATAGCAAGTTGGTTAATACCATAGGCTAACTTACGTATCTCGATGGGGCCCTCTTCTGCGGCTAGCGAATTAAGAGAACCTGCTTCCATTGCCTCCACAATCTCTGTGAGACTCTCCACTGGCCGTGAGATACTTCGACCGAGACGCATTGACAACCAGGCTGCGATCAACAGGCTGAGGGTAGTAACCACAAGGGCCCCGAGTATCGCCTCCCTCTGTTCATCTAAAAGAATGTTATCGGTAAGGGCAACCACTACCCAGCCAAGTGATTGAATTTCTGACTGATCAATCTCATCATAATCCATAATTGGCATACTGCTGATGGTAATAGGCGCATAAAAATACCAATGGTTATCAGCGAAAATGGGTGCCCCAGAGTCAAGTACCCTTTGCATAAGTTCGGGCGAAACACTTATATCACCTATCTCAAAAGTGCTTTTATCAATCTCACTATAAAAGGCAATACCTGACACAGAGGGAATATCAAGAATTGAATAACCCAGAGTTTCAAGCATAGTTTTATTGCCTGAAAATAAAGCAAACTCGGCATTAGCCGCAATTTGATGGGTAGCAACTGTGCCGGTATCATGCAAGTTATTACGTAACACAGTGCGCTGACTGGTAATTATGTACCAACCCAAGATAACACTTAAAAGCGTTAATGGTATTAGTGTCGTCAATAACAATCGGGCATGGATACTCGACAGTCTGCGAGTCATATTCACTCTTAGTTCTCCTTGATTTTCTCGCGATAAAACTGCTCTTTTTTTAACTTAACCTTTAAACTCCCAGCAACTGTTCGATTGAACTCTATCGCAAAATCAGTTGGTTTATAAGAGTCACCGTCGTGGTTAACTTTAAAATCCCTTATAAATTCAGATGTTTGCTGGGCAACATTTTCTACCGAAGAATAAATTGCCGCCAAGGCCCCTGCATCAAGATAGCTTTTTGAGAAAGCAATTAATGGAATCTTGTATCTGTAGCTAAGCCGTAGAATCCATTTTGCTGTAGCGATATTAATTTTCCGATTATCAGGAAGGGGAATAAACACATCACTCGCTCTAATCGCTGGCTCCAGCTTATGAATTGGATTATCTGTAATTTTTATAGTGACGATATTAGATCTAATTCCCAGTGCCGCCACTTGATTAACTATTACCTTATTTTTATTGCTAGTTGTTGGACCTGTCATTACACCGACGGTTTTCATATTAGGTATAAGGAGTTTCGATAACTTAAGGCTACGGCTAAATGGTTGATCCAAGAAAATAATAGATACCTTGGATTTGTGGGCCTCAGATACAGATCCATAATATTCTGTTGCCAAAGCTGAAAATGTGCTGTTGGTTAAAAGGACCGTAAGTAAAGGCACAGATGGCTTTTTTTCATCGTCGCTTCAGCAGCAACAGAACCGATGGTAATAATTAAATTTGGTTCAAAATCCGACTGAACATTTTGAACAAGGTTTGCATCCAGCGTTGAATAAAGATAGCTGCGATTTTTATATTTTTGTAATCTTTCACGTATCAAGTCAACCACCTCAGCATAGGCAGCGGATGAGTTACTCACAATGAATGTAATTCGAGTTTCGGGGTCATTCTTCACATCGCCGATTGCCGAAGATGCCAACAGAATACCCAAGGCGAGTATCAATACTTGAATTTTATTCAGATTGCGCCGCCAAAAAGCAAGTCCACTATATGTCACTGTTAAAAGGCTTAACCTCCATGATAGAAGACACCGTTAATCATAAAAGTCTAAGGGAAATCGATTTCGTAACCTACAATATAACGTGTCTTAAATGCACTAATTTCATAAAATTCAAAATAATTTAAATCCAATTTTTCGGTTATAAAGTCACGCTCTGCTGACGAATAATATTAGCTCAGGGCTAACATGATCATCATGAAATGACCCTATATAACCAATCTCCGAACGTGATAATTGTTCTCGACGGACGGCTAAATCCTGGTACCAAGAATTACCTTGTCTGGTCCTTGGGAAAGTATTGACATAGTTGGTCTATCAGGGAATCCAGATAATGCTCCATAGAAACATAAGGGATCGCCAACGCCCGTGTTGCGATGACTAAAGTCCAACTTAAGCCCCAGACTGTCTCGGACGTTCGGTGCCCATAAACCATTAAACGATAAGGATACTGTCTCGGCAACATCGTCAAGTATAAAACCGGCATAATCATCAAAACCGTTGTGGGTACGATAACTGAAGGTAGTCCAATGATTTTCCTTACCGTTAGCCCTCGCATAACGGAAAGATCCACTGTTGATATGGTTGTTCATAACGTTGCCTGTGATACGCCGATCTATGATTATTACATCAGCACATATTTCAGGCATAGTTTTGTCCAGATGAGTCGCGCTATTGACCACCTGACTATCGGCGAGTAAACCATCTTCGGTGCCCATAGGGGCGGCTTCAATGTAACCAGGCAACAGGGACGCAAGTATACAAAGCGACAACAAGAGCTTTAGTGCTGTTTTAAGGTCACTATTTGCCGTTATGAGTTGTTTAATGATGATTTTGAGCCCTCCACCTACTGGATTCAGAGGTTTCCGATAACCCTAATTTTTGACCCAAAATACCCGCTTGAGTGCGATTGCTGAGTCCTAATGCCCGCAACATGGCACTGACATGAACCTTTACCGTATTTTCTGAAAGGTTGAGCTCACGGGCAATGTGTTTATTCGATCGACCTTGAGTGATGCGCAACCATATATCCATTTGTCGCTGTGTAACTAGGCCTGCAATAATTTCGATATCGGCACCAGAGTCAACTTCATCCATAACTCTTGCCACTTCAGGCATTGACTCTATCAGTGACGCAGGAACGTATCGTTCTCCCACCAGCGCCTTGGAAATAGCCTCAAATAGAGCATCTTTTGGCGCTGATTTAGTCACAAAACCCGCCGCACCAAAGTCAAGACATTTGCGAATATGTGCAGGGTTTTCTGAGGCGGAGAGCACAATTAAAGGGAGTTGCGGATAGCTTTCGCAGAGCATCTCAATGAAATTGAATCCGCCGGCGCCACCGGGCATAAAGAGGTCAACTATTGCCAAATCAATATCATTTTGAGCCAAAATAGTTAACGCTGTGTCACCATGGTCAGTCGTGGTAACGTCAATATTGTCAAACTCTTCGCTCAGTGTCGCTTTAAGACCAACACAAACAAAAGCATGATCATCTACGATGAGAACGTGCATGTTTCATTCCTTGTACTCATTCCAATAAACGAGATCTGCACAAGCGATCCCTGCCCGTTGATCTATTATTCTGCCTTTTTATGCGCAAACACACAATAGGCCCGGAACCATTACATTTTTTACAAGCACGTCACTGCAAAGACCATGGTTACCCAGAGTCAATAACGTGCCCGAGGGCAGGCCTAGTCAATTTACTACACTCACCTACCTTAGCCGAGCAAAAAAAAGGCGATCATTTGATCGCCTTTTTAGATACTGCGTTAACAATCTAAGATTGTTTAGCCCAGCTTCTCTTTGATCCGTGCAGATCGGCCTGAACGCTCACGCAAGTAGTACAGTTTAGCGCGACGAACGGCACCGCGACGCTTAACCTCGATACTATCGACTAATGGACTGTAGGTTTGGAATGTACGCTCAACACCAATACCGTTAGATATTTTGCGAACAGTGAATGCAGAATTCAGTTGACGGTTACGCTTAGCCAGAACCACGCCTTCAAAGGCCTGAAGACGCTCACGAGCGCCCTCTTTGACCTTAACCTGCACAACGACGGTATCACCGGGGCTAAAATCAGGGATTTCTTTGCTCATCTGCTCTTTTTCAAGCGCAGCGATAATAGATACTTTGTTAGACATTTCTTGCTCCTCAATTTTCATTGGTTGGTGGCATTGCCACCTGATTTAGAGCTCTGTACAGAGAGGATAAGTTATCCTTGCTTATCATCTGCCAGCGCAGCACTCACTTCCTTGAGTAATGCCTGTTGCTCTTTATTGAGTTTCAGGCGGTCCAGTAAATCTGGCCTTCTTTGTTGGGTTCGCACTAATGACTGCTGTAAACGCCAACGTCTTATTCGTTCATGGTCACCAGAGAGTAAAACCTGTGGCACTGCCTGCCCATATTGCTGCTCTGGCCGCGTGTAGTGAGGACAATCCAGCAGACCATTGGCAAATGAATCCTGATCGGCTGAGTCCTGGTGGCCCAATGCACCCGGTATCTGACGTATCAGCGCGTCAATCAATACCATCGCTGGAAGCTCTCCGCCACTGAGTACGTAGTCGCCGATAGACCATTCCTCATCGACTTCCATCTGTATCAGTCTTTCGTCAATACCCTCGTAGCGGCCGGCAATCAATATTAAGGATTGCTCGGCGGCGAAACCATTGACTGACGCTTGGTGTAGCACCTTTCCTTGGGGGGATAAATACACCACCAACGGTTTTTTGTCTGTCCATTCTCTGGCGGCTGTTATAGCCCTGCGCAGAGGTTCGATCATCATCACCATACCTGGGCCACCCCCGTAGGGTCTGGCATCAACTGTCTGATGACGGTCGTCGGTAAAATCTCTTGGGTTGTAACTGGCTATTTCCAGTAACCCTTGTTTTATCGCTCGGCTACTGATGCCGTAGTCGGTAACCGCTGCAAACATTTCCGGAAACAGGGTAATCAGTGCAATCTTCATTCATTCCACCTATGCCGCCTCAATGTGGCCCGAACCGTCGCTTAAAACTCTGGATCCCAAATCACATCGATCGTTTGAGTTGCCATATCAATCTTGGTAACAAACTGATCAACATAAGGGATCAACCGCTCTTCCCTATCAATACTGTCTGTGTCTCCTGCTATCACCAGTACATCGTTAGCGCCGGTCTCCAAAAGCGATTTCACCACCCCCAGACGGATCTCCCGACCTTCGAAGTAGCTAATAACAGCAAGACCTTCTAGTTGATACCAGTAAAAGTCTTCGCCACTCAAATCTGGAAGCTGACTTTTATCAACACATATATCTTGGTTACACCAGGCGCGAGCGACATCTCTATCGTCTACCCCTTTTATGTGTACTACCAACCCATCGGTGTGGCGCTTCCAGTCATCGACAACAACTTGTTGCCAACCCTTAGCACCGTTTATCCACCATGGCTGGTAGTCAAATAGCGTTTCTATGCTCTGTGTATAGGAAAATACTTTTACCCATCCACGCACACCAAACACTGTTGTTATTCGGCCAACAACCAGTGTCTGCGGACCTTTTTGAGGGCTATTCACAGGCTGCAGTACCTAATTAGGCTGCTAGCTTGGCAGCCTCTTTTAACAATGCAGAAACACGATCGCTAATCTGTGCGCCTTGACCCTGCCAGTATGAGGCACGCTCAAGATCTACGCGCAGACGTTCTTCAGCACCGCGCGCAACCGGGTTAAAAAAGCCAATACGCTCAATGTATCGAGCATCACGAGCATTGCGCGAGTCAGAAACTGTTATGTGGTAAAAGGGACGCTTTTTCGCTCCACCACGAGCCAATCTAATTGTTACCATTTACTGAAATCCTGTGTTCAAGCGGCATTATCGCCAAACTTGATGCTTATTTAAGTATCCAATCATGTGCCACGCAAAATAGCGGGACCCCCACGAAAGGCGCGGTATATTACGTTAAAAGGAAATGAAAGGAAACTATTTTAAAGGAAAATAGGGCGCTTTTATCTCATCAAATTTAATGTAACAAGACCTCTAACAACAGGCCCTAAGCTATGGCCTAGCGGCGAGGGAACATACCGGGCGGCAAACCGCCTCCAGAAGGGGCCATACCACCCATACCACGCATCATATTTTGCATGCCTTTACCCTTCATTTTTTTCATCATCTTACCCATTTGCTTATGCTGTTTAAGCAGGCGGTTAAGGTCCTGAATACTGGTGCCAGAGCCAACGGTGATACGTCGCTTGCGTGATCCGTTAAGAATATCTGGGTTGCGGCGCTCTTTTGCTGTCATCGAGTCAATAATACACTCCATGCGAGTGAATTGACTCGTCATATCTGGCTGCTGGGCCATCTGCGCCATATTACCCATACCCGGCAATTTGTCCATCATGCCGGCCATGCCGCCCATACTTTTCATTTGCTGTAGCTGGTCACGCAGATCTTCAAGGTCAAAGCCCTTGCCCTTGGCGACTTTTTTCGCCAATTTCTCGGCTTTTTCCTTGTCAACTTTGCGTTCAACGTCTTCAATAAGACTAAGAACATCTCCCATACCCAGTATGCGCGAGGCAATACGCGCGGGATGAAACGGTTCGAGCGCATCCACTTTTTCACCAACACCGAGGAATTTGATCGGCTTGCCAGTGATATGCCTAACAGACAGTGCGGCACCACCCCGAGCATCGCCATCGACTTTGGTTAGAATAATTCCCGTAAGTGGCAGCGCTTCATTAAAGGCTTTGGCGGTATTAACGGCATCCTGGCCAATCATGGCGTCAATAACAAATAATGTTTCAATTGGGTTAGCGGCTTTATGGACGTCTTTAATCTCAGCCATCATTTCATTGTCGACGGCCAAGCGTCCGGCGGTATCAATAATCAATACATCAGCAAACTTAGTTTTGGCCGCTGCAATTGCCGCCTTAACAATCGCAACCGGTTTTTCGCTTGGATCACTGGGAAAAAACTCCGCATCCACTTCACCAGCCAAGGTTTTAAGCTGTTCGATGGCCGCTGGGCGATAGACATCCGCCGAGACCACCATGACTTTTTTCTTCTCTCGCTCGCTAAGGTAGCGAGATAACTTAGCCACAGAAGTGGTTTTACCAGCGCCCTGCAGACCAGCCATCAATATAATTGCCGGTGGCTGCTGAGCTAGATTGAGGGATTCGTTTTTCTCCCCCATCACTCGCTCTAACTCGGCCTGAACAATTTTAAGGAACTGCTGCCCAGGGTTGAGGCTACTGTTAACCTCTTTACCCAGAGCACGCTCTTTTACCAGCGCCACAAAGTCTTTGACAACCGGCAGCGCAACATCGGCCTCCAGCAGCGCCATACGGACTTCGCGTAGGGTTTCTTCGATATTTTTTTCACTGAGACTGGCTTTTCCGGAGATTTTTTTCAGGCTCTGGGAGAGACGATCACTTAAATTTTCAAACATGGCCATGCAGATAACTTCCAGTAATTCACTTTAAGGCTGTAAGTATAGCAATAATTTTACCCGGCTCTTCACCCTGTGGCCTGAATATGCCACACTCGAAGAAATTATTTGGTGAATTTAACTCATGACAGGCTCTATACTGAGTTTTGCCGCAATTGCTGCCTATACATTTGGGATGGTTTACCACCTGATGCAGCTGCGTCGAGACCCACACTTTAATCCAGCCTCATTGCAGGCAATCACTGCTATTGGTATCGGCTTGCATACACTGGCAATTGCGAGGCTGATGCTGGTCGATGGCGGCTTGGATTTAAGTTTACTCAAAATAATTGCTCTTTTGGCTCTGGTAACCAATACCCTAGTGTTTGTCAGCGGCCTTAAGAAACCCCTGCACAGTCTTTATCTTCTGTTAATGCCTGTTTCAGTACTTTGCCTGCTTGCAGCTGTAACCAGCACTAGCAGCAAACCACCGACGATGATGTCTACACCCATACAGGGGCATGTGCTGATTTCTATCCTAGCCTATAGTTTGTTGGCTATAGCGGCACTTCAGGCTCTGTTGGCTGGCTATCAAGATTGGCAACTAAAGCATAAACATCAGAATATTCTGATGCGCACCTTGCCGCCAGTTCAAACTATGGAGACATTGTTGTTTGAGCTTATTTGGGCGGGCGAAATACTACTGACTCTCTCTCTTGTTAGTGGCTTTATGTTCTTTGACGACCTGTTTGCCCAACATTTGGTGCACAAGGTAACATTTAGCCTAGTCGCTTGGGCTGTTTATGCCACTCTCCTTTGGGGCCGACATAGCCGGGGCTGGCGGGGTAATAAAGCGATTCGCTGGACATGGGGTGGCTTTGCTGCCATCGCAGTTGGGTATATTGGTAGTAAAATAGTATTGGAATTTATCCTCGTTCAGTAACAAACTTCTATTGCTAAAGCAGACAAACTACTTCAACATAATCTTCCGTAATTTTTGAGGTCCTATCTTTGGACGGTTCCCACCCCTGGGTGTTGTGGTTAACGCTCGTAGCACTATTAATTGTATCCGCATTTTTCTCTGGCTCTGAAACCGGCATGATGTCGCTAAACCGATATAGGCTAAGACACCAGCGTAAAAAAAGTTCTGGTGCGCGCCGAGCGGCCAAGCTGCTTGCTATGCCCGATCGGCTTATTGGCCTTATTCTGATTGGTAACAATGCCGTCAATATATTAGCGGCAATCATCGCCAATATGCTGGCCATTATTTATGTCGGTGAAGCCGCTGCGCCTTGGGTAGCCACGGCGTCTTTGACTATTATGGTCCTGGTGTTCTCTGAGGTCACACCAAAGACCATTGCCGCACAGAACCCAGAATGGTTTGCCTTCAAGGCAAGCCATATTCTAAAACCTCTGCTGCAACTGCTGACACCGCTAGTGTGGGCGGTCAATAGACTGACTAATGCGCTTATCTCTCTGCTGGGTTTTGATCCTAATAAGGATCGCGATGATGCTTTGGACAACGAGGAACTCAAGTCTCTGGTAGATATCTCCGGACATAAGCTTTCGCAGGGCAAGCAAGGAATGCTCAGGGCTATACTCGATCTAGAGAATGTGACAGTCGAAGATATTATGATACCCCGCAACGAGGTCAAGGGGTTGGATCTGGAAAACAGTATTGATGACCTTATGAATAACATTCTGTCTTCCGAGTATACTCGCCAACCGATCTATGAAGGTGATATCAATAATATTGTCGGTATCTTTCATGCTCGCAAGGCCAATCATCTGCTCCGCTCTGAGACAGTTACCCACAAAGCAATTAAGCGCTTTGCTGAAGAAGCCTACTTTATTCCTGAAAGTACCACATTGACCACCCAACTACTCAATTTTAAAGAGACCCGCACGCGATTTGCTGTGGTGGTCGATGAATATGGGGAAGTTCAGGGTTTGGTGACTTTGGAAGATATTTTAGAAGAGATTGTCGGCGATTTTACTACCAACACTGCTGATGATATTGAAGAGGTGGTAGCCCGTAAAGACGGTAGCTATGTCATTGATGGCGCTGCCACAGTACGCGAAATCAATAAGGCCACTGGTTGGGAGTTACCCACAGACGGCCCTAAAACATTAAATGGGTTGGCGCTTGAGCAGCTCCAAAGTATCCCAGATGGCAATGTTAGCTTTTTGGTGGAGGGCTATAGGTTTGAGACTGAGGAAATCAACGGCACTATGATAAAGAAAGTCGCGGTTATTTGCCTTAAGCCGATTAAATCGCCGGAGAAGTAATCCTTTAGAGCCCTACGAAGTAGAAAGGTTCTGATGTGCTCTTTCAGCACAAAGCGCTAGAACCTCAAGTCGCCGTTGGTCATCGAGAACACTCCATTGTTTGATCTCCATTCTGGTTCTAAAACAACCCACACAGGTGTCGTTTTCATTTAATGAGCAAATAGAGTTGCAGGGAGAGGCCACCGGCTTACCAGACATTAGCGCTCTACCTCCACCAAATCAGCTTTCATTTTGTACGCTTCATGAACATAGTGGGCGGCTGACCCCAATAAGAACTGCCTGGTCTGCTCATCGGTCTGACGGATGACCTTTCCCGGAGAACCTACCACCATTGATCCATCAGGAATCACAGCCCCTGCTTTAACCAGCGTATTGGCGCCGATAATACAGTCACTACCTACTTTTGCTCCATCTAAGATGACCGCGTTAATACCAACTAACGTGCGATCGCCTACCTCTAAGCAATGGATCATAGCGTTGTGCCCAACCGTCACATCTTCACCTATTTTAAGCGGCTGACCGACATCACAATGGATGACTGCGCCATCTTGTATATTCGTGCGCGCTCCCACTTCAATAATGTCACAGTCACCACGAATCACAGCATTAAACCAAACACTGGACTGCTCTTTAAGAATGACCTTACCCATAACGTCGGCACTTGCTGCTACAAATACTGACTCGTGGATTTCCGGGCTGTCATCACCAATTCGATAAATCATTTTTGTCCTCGTTTGCGTAATTCGTCTATGCGAGCATCGCTTGGGTATTCTAGGTCAATTCCAGCATTTAGGGTCACATTCAACATATCCACCAGTACCTTTAATGTGAAACCCCATATTTTATGGCCCTTAAATGAAACACTGGGAAAGCTAAGTGCACCGGAGGCGTTCTTGATTTCAAAATACTCATACTGACTGATATCAGTAAAAATACTGACAGGCGCATCAAATATAGCCGCTATTTCAGAGGGCTCAGACTGCAATTCGAGCGGTCCACGAGCGATACCAACAAATGGGGTCACACGCAAGTTGCGACGTTTAGGCGAAGCCACTGGTAGCATGGCAATTGGTTCTATCAAATGGGGGGGCACACCAATTTCTTCACGTGTCTCTCGCAGCGCTGTCTGTAATAAGTTTCTATCTGTCGCATCCCACATACCTCCTGGAAAAGCCACTTCCCCAGCATGATTATTAAGGTGCATAGCACGCTGTGTTAGCACTATCTGCGGATCCGCAGGATCACCATGCAGCAACAACAGAACAGCCGCCGTTGAGCCAG
>TARA_B110000046_G_scaffold52643_1_pt1 | contig 18794 bp, 8 predicted proteins | sample TARA_B110000046 | Tara Oceans TARA_B110000046 (sample SAMEA4397157) | marine metagenome | biome: Polar Biome; feature: [DCM] deep chlorophyll maximum layer (ENVO:01000326); material: water (ENVO:00002006), including particulate matter (ENVO:01000060) such as... | depth 40 m
AGCTGATGGCAACGCAATACCTAACGTTGATAACAACCCAAATGCTTTTGATATGATATCCAGAAATGGATACGGTAGAAGATACGGATTAAATCCCGAGAATGCTCAAGCAAACGGTGTATTTTATATAGATCAAGTAAGAGGTTTAGTACATTTTAGTGCTGATATGGTTGGTAGAATAATAACTATTAAATACATAAGCGACGGACTTGGTAGCGACGAGGAAATGACTGTACACAAGTTTGCAGAGGAAGCATTATACAAATATATAGCCTACGCTGTTCTGTCTACAAGAATTAACACTCCTGAGTATATAATAAATAGGTTTAAAAGAGAAAAGCAAGCGGCTAGACGTAATGCGAAATTAAGATTATCAAATATAAAGATAGAGGAAATTACACAAGTTATGCGTAATAAATCTAAGCAAATAAAACACTAGTACATGGCTGAATATATCCACACGTTTACCGTTGGTAGAATGAATAAAGACCTTGACGAACGTTTAGTTCCGAATGGAGAATACAGAGATGCTTTAAACTTAGACTTAGCAAATTCAGACGCAAGCGATGTAGGGGCTCTTCAGAATGTAGTAGGAAATATTCAACTAAGAGGAAACTCAACTACTGGGGGCAGCTGGACAGATGATTACATTGATGCTTTAACTAACCCTGTTTGTATAGGTACTTACCGAGATGATATAAACGAAAGAATATATTGGTTTATTGCTTCAGACCCTGACCCTGTAACAGGTGTAAAGGTTAGCGCAATTGCAGAGTACGATCAAACCACAAACGCTGTAAATCCAGTTTTAGTGGACACTGCTGATATACTTAATTTTACTTCACAATATTTAATTACAGGTATTAATATAATTGATAAGTTTTTGTTTTGGACAGATGACCAAACAGAACCAAAAAAAATTAATATTGAAAAGTTTAAAACTGGATCTTGTAATTTTACAACACAAACAAAAATACCTGCTTACAACGCTTCTACAAACACGTATGCAAATTTTCAATGTAGTAATGTACCCGCTTCATTGCTTGATTTTACAGAAGCAGATGTTACTGTAATTAAAAAATCCCCACTTACGGCACCTACTTTAGATATAGCGGCAAGTAAGTTTGGCAATAATTCTGCTGGTGGTGGTATTCCAGGAACAGGATTAAGCCCTGTTAGGACTACATATACAGTTACAGATCAAGAAAATTTCACCTTTATCCCGAACGTTCCGTTCAATCCGACAGAGTATGAATCCATGCCTACCTATGGAGATTATGTTTTTAATACAAATCCCGTAACAGGAAGCGCAACTTATTATCAAAACAGCAGTTTAGGAGCTAACTGGGATGGCACCGTTACGTTTGGTGTAAACCCCGCTTATGGTGATGACCCTATAAGTGGACTTCCTGTATGGAAGGTTGGCGATATATTAAATATGAAGTCAAATTATATTGACCCTGTAAATAATATATATGATTATGAAATAAGATTATTAATAAGTGCTATTAACGGAAATAATATTACGGGCGAAATACAAGCTATTTCAACTGATATATTAAAATTTGAAACTTCAGCAGGTGTTAACATACCTTTAGAATGGGAAATTGTTTTAGAAGAGGGTGTACCTATGTTTGAGTATGTTTTTCCAAGATTTGCATATCGCTGGAAATATATAGATAATGAATACTCTTGCTACTCTCCGTTTACAGATGTTGCGTTTGTTGGAGGTAAATTTGAATATATTTCTTCAGATGGTTACAATATTGGTATGACTAATAATGTAAGAAAACTCATAATAGATAACTTAACATGGGGTTCCGACGAAGTTGTCGAAATAGATTTGCTATTTAAGCAGTCAAATAGCCCCGTTGTTTATACCGTAGATACATTAAAAAAGATTGATTATACGCAACAAACACCTAGTGGCGCAGTCTTAAACACTTCGTATGAAATAAAAACAGAGCTAATTGGAGCTGTAGTTGAGGGGAATCAATTACTGAGACCTTGGGATAATGTTCCTCGAGCAGCTAAAGCTCAAGAAATTACAGGCAATAGAATAGTGTATGCTAATTACTTACAAAATTACGACGTAGGCACTATTGATCTTGATGTAACTTTATCACGAAGACCTCATAAATCTTTACAGCCGTCTATATTAAACACGGATGGTTTCCCGAATCAACTTACGGGATTACCTGAAGCTTCTTTAAAATCTATAAGAACGTATCAAGCTGGAATTGTATACAAAGACGCTTATGGTAGAGAAACCCCTGTGTTTACAAGCGTTAATGGCTCTTTTGATGTAGATGTAATAGACTCAGATTCTGTAACTAGTATTAATGTCAAACCTAATTCCCCCCCTCCAACCTGGGCTACTCATTATAAATTCTTTATAAAAGAAATGTCTAATGAATATTACAACTTGGCAATGGATAGGTTCTATCCAGCAGAGGATGGTAATGTTTGGTTGTCTTTTCCTTCATCTGAAAGAAATAAAGTAAGTGAAGAAACCTACTTAATATTAAAAAAACAGCATGATACTAGTATAGCGGTTAATGATTTAACTAGGTATAAAATAATATCTATAGACAATGAAGTCCCTGAATTTGTAGGCGAATTTCAAAAAACTAACTTTGGGGGGACTGTAACGCTTCAAAACCAAGTAGAGCCAGGTTTTTTAACTTTAAGACTAGAAGGGCCTAGCTATTCTGAGAATCAATTATTCCAAAGCAATTTAACTTCTGACAACAGTATTAGGTTAATTAAAGGTGGAAATAAAACTGAAGATTACCCAATAGAAAGATCAGCTGTCTTAGGAAATGTTGGCGGGTCAACAGATGTTTATACTATAACACTAAAACGGCCTCTAGGTGGAGATGTTTCTTTTTTAGAAGGATTGCCTGTTGGAACCGATGTGGAAGTAGTTTTATTTAGTACCGAATTTAAAAATAAAGCTGAATTTGAAGGTAGATTTTTTGCTAAAATAAATAGAGATTTTCAGTTTGATAAAAACATTATAAGCCCCTTTAAAGCTTTAGAACCTAGATATGCTATCGTAGATGATATTGACTTTACATATACTAATGCCCCAGGTCAAACAAATGCCGACGGTAATGGAATAGCTGGATATCATTGGGGTGATTACGGATGGAGGTCCTCTGACTGTGGAAGTAATGACGGGGCTGTTAATAGATTACTGGGATTTACTTCAGGGTGGGGCGGAGTTGGAGGGCTTAATGGCCCACAGCTCTTAAATTACCAACCACCTACAGCGGGCTCAAAGAATTTTGGATATGTTAACATTCGAGTTAGCCAAGGCGCAAGGATAGACGATTTTACTGGAAACGCAACTACTGGAGCCGTAAATGGCTTAGCAACTGGAGGTGCGCAAATCAGGTTTGTAAATAATGTTACAGGAGAATATTCTGATGTATACACAATAAACACATCTCAGGGTAAGCATGGGTTTAGGGGTAGGAACTCTTTTAAGGCTTTTGGTGGTGGTTGCATAACGGAAACAAACGACGGGAATAAACACTTTGGAGTTGCAATAGAGCTAACAGAGCCAATACAAACCAATCTTGATTGGATTCCGGCATTTCCCGGTGATTGGACTCCTTTAAACAATTCTTTAATAAGCATCCAAATTGTTACAGAAGAATATGAGGGAGATAATAAATTACTTACCTCATCAAATCCAGCTGTATTTGAGACTGAACCTAAAGAAGCGATAGATTTAGATTTGTACTACGAAGCCAGCGACGCTTTACCTATATCCAGCCATGGAAATCCATATACATTAAATTGGTATAATTGTTATTCTTATGGAAATGGAGTTGAATCAAACAGAATTAGGGATGATTACAATGCGGTTACTATAGACAAAGGCGTTAAAGTTTCAACCGTTTTAGATGAACCTTATGCTTCTGAGAGAAGAGGCAGTGGGCTTATATTTTCGCAAATATATAATTCAACATCGGGTATTAATAGATTAAACCAGTTTATACAAGCACTACCTATAACTAAAGATTTAAACCCTATATACGGAACAATACAAAAACTACACACCAGAGATACAGATGTAATTTCTTTGTGTGAAGATAAATGCTTACGTATATTATCAAATAAAGATGCTTTATACAATGCAGATGGAAATGTTAACTTAACAGGCAACACGGCGGTATTAGGTCAAGCAATGCCATATGCAGGTGAATTTGGAATATCTAAAAACCCAGAGTCTTTCTCTTCTTATGGCTTCAGAGCTTATTTTACAGATAAAAACAGAGGAGCAGTTATTAGATTGTCTAGAGATGGTATAACTAATATAGCTGACAAAGGTATGTCTGGTTTCTTTGCGGATAACTTAAGAACATCTTCAACCGCTATAGGCAGTTATGACGATGACAAAGACATCTACAACTTAACGTTAAATAAGTTATCTAATTACTGGCAATTAAAGCTAAGCCCAGACGCTAGTTATCAATTAAATCCTGATTGTGACGCAACTACTACACAAGTTACCTCTAATGTTACAGTATCTTTTAAAGAAAGCGTAGACGGGTGGACAAGTCGTAAAGACTTTATACAAGAAGGAGGAATAACTTTAAACAACATATATTACACTTTTAAAAATGGACTTGCATGGGTTCACGGGGGGAATGCGCTTTATAATAACTTTTATGGAGTTCAGTATGATAGTTCGTTTAATGTTTTAATAAATGAGCAACCTGAAGCGGTTAAAGGTTTTAAAACTTTAAATTATACGGGAACAAGGACCAAGCTGTTTGAGTATGAATCAAATGGAAAGTGGTACTCTATTGCTGAGGTTAACGCTAACGGTATAATGCCTACCGCTATAAATCAAAAGCAAGCTGGATGGTATGTCAATTACGTTAAAACAGATTTAGAAGGAGGAGAAGTTAAGGAGTTTGCAAAAAAAGAAGGAAAATATTTTAATTATATTAAAGCCTTAACGGTATTTAATGACTGCGAAATTATACCAGACGGTATTGGCGAAGTCACAGAAGAAAATTCAGATCCTCAAGATTATATTTTAACTGTAACTATTGATGAGGAATGTAGCACCGGAAGCAACACTCCTCCTGCTCCAGATTCAACCATTGTGCTTCTTGAAAATCAAAGTCCTTGTGATGTTGCCAACTCCGGTTACAGCTATGTAGACCAACCTACTGCTTTAGCAGCTAAGTGCGGAATGGATACTTACTTTACCGATACAGTTCAGGGGGATTATTCTTTAGCTCAATGTGCAATCGTCCCTAATTTTAAATATTTTTCTAGCGCAGGAATTGTCGTTGGGACTCAATTATACGACCCTCAAACAAACAACGCTATAGGATCATATTGGCAAGGCTTTTACTTATACAGAGGGAGCTTAGCTAGCCCTAGTGATATAGTAAGTTGGTATTTAGATCCATTAAACACAACCTATGTTATTCCGAACGATTGGGTTATTCTTGAAATTAGCAGCAGCGGCACTATAGCTTCGTTAACACAATACAATACTCTAGGTCCTTGTAACCCTAGGCCAGACATGGGACCGCTAAGATTAGCTGGAGGTTACTTTAACAATGTTCAAGGGTACTCCCTTAGTTCAGCTACTGATATTACAAGCGGAATATGCGGTATGAAAAATTCTATAACTGCTTGGTTTAATTCATCTCTCCCTGTATGTGGAGGCAGCGCGCCCCCTCTTCCTAACTGTAAGAACAAGGGATGGAGAAGTAGCTATGTTTACTGGTCTAGTTCTCAGTCTGCTGATTTACAAGTAGGGGTTACTATATATACCTACAGTTCCTCTAATGATATATATACACCTTTTGCTAACAAAGTCCGTTTATATAAAATTAATACAGGAGGAAGTGTGCCATATAATCAAGGTATTTGGGATGATTTGTCCACGTTTGGTGCAGAATGGTATTTTATTGAAACGGATTCTAGCGGCACTATAACAACAATGACACAAGTAAACACTATACAAAATCCAACATGTCCTTAAACTAACATAATATGCCAATAACAATTAATAATTATAGTTTTACACCGGTTACATATGATGTGCCAGAAGCGCACGGAATTTCAGAAGAAGTTGGAGTGGCTACTCTTACGATAATTCCAAATGAAGGATACACTGCAACAGCTAGTAGCTTTTCTTTAGACGCAAGCTTTTCAAATCAATATGTTAGCACAGTTACTTTTGCTCAAAGCGGATTAAATGTTATATGTAGTGTTACTTTTCTTCCAGGAGTCATTATGCCTTCTAGTAATGTTACAATACCTTTGTGTATTGTAGGAGAGGGTAATATAAACGCTTTACCCATTTCTGGAACATTTACAGCTAATGTTGAGGCAGGTATTATTGGCAACGGGACTGAAACAGACACTCCTTATAGCGCTTCAGGTCTCGAAGGAACACAGGTTTCTTTATTTACTAGGTCTTATTCAGCCCCTGCAGGAATGTTTATTTCATACCAAACCCCTCAAATTACTGTAGGGAACCAATCTAATTACACCTTCCCAACCACTCAAACATTTGACGCACTAGGAAACCTAATAGCGATTTCTTATGATTTCAAATACTTATTTCCAGGGGTGGGTGTGTCAGGAGATAAACTTTTTATTAAAGGAATTAATGTTTACGCTTTGAGATTGCCGCAGCCATCAGAAGTCACTGGGTATAGCACTTTACCTGTATTTGTAAATTCCGCTGGAACAGCGTTTCCTTGGAACGTATTTGGAGTGGACGGAGCTAGCTTTAGTGCCTCTATGACAGATGGAGTAGACACAGTAACTATAGCTACTAATGTTATTATTGGCACGGGAGGCGTTAGTTCTCAGCTTATAGATTTTCCTACATATTCAGGAGCTGCATACAGAGACTGGGTATTGACTTTAACAGGCGATCTTCAATCTCCCTTTTTACAAACCAATCCAGCTACTATAAGGCAATATGCTTTAAACACGACCACATTGACTGCTAGTTCTGCAAACGGAATTGTAGGGTTTACACCAGTTTTATCGTCGCTACCTGCTTTACAGCAATACGCTACCCCTATGGTTTATCCTGTGTCTTGGAACTTATCAGTGCCTGCGGGTACAATAATTAGCGAGCGCACACCTACATTATTTGACGTAACAGAAGTAATATCAGTATTTGCACAAGCAACCACTGCTCAGTCAAACGTGTCTTCATTAGATATTACTAATTTGGAGGTATTGTATGGACCTTTACAGGTTGGAGATAGATTTAATATAAACGCTCCTTCGTCTACATTTGGACAAGCTCCTTTTGCTTATACAGTTACAGCAATTAATTCTGCTACTAATATAAGCGTATCACCTAATATAACAGTTGCTGCATTAGATACCCTTAGATTTTATAGAACTAACGGCACAGCGTTTAGCCTTACAAATGCTACATTTACTCAAGTGGATAATCAAAATATAACATTAGATTTTAATCTTGAAACAAGCGCAACAGGAGACGTAAGTACCACCTTAACTTTAGATCTGGACAATATAATAACCTTTGCGCCAGCAGTCTCTTGTTCTGCAACTATTCCTAGTGGAGGGGTTGGAGTTACGGATAATTCTGTAGCATTAGATCCAGCTGGAGGGATTGTTTGCTTTTTAGTTGATCCAATAGGCGTGCCGGATAAATTTGAAATTATTCACGGGAATGCAAATGGAACTAAGGTTGCTACATCGGGAATGAATACAACTGGAAACTCAGGACCTTTCGATAACACATTCGGCACAGAGCCGACAAATGTAGTGCCTTCGGTTATTGAAGCTACAAACACCTTACAATTTATAGGTACAGACAAAGACCCTGTAGATACACGACAAACTGAGTTTAATACAGCTACCGGAGAAACAATAGCAACTATGCAACCTGGAGGCACTGGGGTTACTTACAAGCAAGTGTTGTGGTGGGAATATACGGCAGCAGATTATGTTACAAACTCAAGCGCGACCTTTAGAGTCACTGGCCCCACAGGAACAGGATGGAATGCTCTAAGAGTATGCTTCCCTTAATATAAAAATACAACACCATGGCAAACATAACAATAACTTTTACAAACCCTTTACCTGACGGAATTCAAATAGGAGATATAGCGTGGTATTCTAACACTACCAGTGGAACGGAAGTTGAGATGGGGCCTATAACCGCTATAACTAGCAATCCAATTACTATAAGTATAGATGCAGCAGCAGGGGTTCAACCGCCTTCGGTAAGCGATTTTGTGTTTTATGTTAAAAACCCTATGACAACTGTTAGTTCTTTAAAAGGGTATTATGCAGAAGCTCAATTTAGAAATAACTCCCCAGCTTACGGTGAATTGTTTTCTGTTGGCTCTGAGGTATTTGTAAGCAGCAAATAACATGTAATAATACTTATATGCCTGAAAATAAAATAAAATCAAATAATACTCAGTTAAGCAACTTTGCACATCAGTTAGAGGATCTGCAAAATGTAATGATTGAAAACAATCATATGGATCATGTGTATGGAGATGGTAAGAACTTAGTTAACAACGATATATTCAGAATAGAAAATGATTTTTCTGATCAATTGTATATGCGTAAGATGCACATGCCTAAGGATTGCGTTGTGATTAGTGCAATGCACCATACTGAACATTTTTGGTTTTTATTAAAAGGTAAAATTCTTGTTACAACGGAAGGCGAACAAGTAGAACATATTGCTCCTTGCTTTGAAAAATCTATGAAAGGTGCAAAAAGATTAATATTGTCTTTAGAGGATTCTTTGTTTATAAATGTGCATAAGAATCCTACAAATACTAAAGATATGGATCAAGTCGAGAAATCATTGTATTCAATAACAATTGAGGAGTACAACAAAAAAGAAAAATTATGGCAGGAATAGCAACAGCCGCAGCAATAGGCGGTATAGTATCCGGAGTCGCTGGAGTAGCTGGAGGCTTAATAGGTCGAGGTAAACGTAAAGCAGAAGAAAAAGCAGCAAAAATAGAAATGGAAAGAGAAAAGGCTAACTATCAAATGTTAGACACCTCTAATCTTTACGGCAACTTATCAAATACCATGGAGGATCTTACTGTTAATACACAGCAAGCAGACTTTATGCAACAACAGCAACAGCAAGCAGCGGCAAATACCATGACTGGCTTACAGGGGGCAGCTGGTGGATCTGGGATTGCAGCGTTGGCTCAATCATTAGCAGGGTCTCAAATGCAAGCAGCTCAACAGTCTTCGGCTTCTATAGGAGCTCAAGAATCTCAAAACCAAATATTAGCAGCTCAACAGGAAGCAACCAATCAAAACCTTTCAGCTCAAGGAGCTACTGCAGCAAGAGAAAAACAATATGACAAAACAGGAACACTGTTAGGCATGTCACAACAAAGATTAGGCGCTGCAAAACAAGCAAGAGCAGATGCAACACAAGCAATAGTGGGAGGCATAGGGTCTATAGCTGGAGGTGTAGCAGGAATGGCTGGAGGCGGCGGTGGTTTGCCTGTTTAAGTAAATTTATAAAAATAAAATGGCAGTAAACGAAGCATTAATAAAAGGCGCAGCAATAGCTGCAGGAGGGTTTAACGATTTAGGCGCAGCTTTCAATAAAGGCTTTCAGCCTGTATTTAACTCTATACAGTTAGCTAACGAAAAAGAGGCTTTAAAGCGAGAAAAAGCAGACTTAAAAAGAGAAAGATCGCTTGGCAAAATAGACGGAAAGGTAGCTAGCTATATGTCAAAGTTGAATTCTAATGTAGACATGAGCAAGTTAACCGCTCAAGAACAGAAAGTTATTGCTGAAAAAAGTTTTGAATGGAAAGCAGAATACGCAGGATACGCTAATGAACTAGCTAATGTATCCCCCTCTACTGATTCTCAGTTATATATGGAAATCTCTGACAAAATGAATAACGTTAATCAAAGATTCACTAATTTAGTAAATAACGTAAAAACAGCAAAGCAAGGTAAAATAGATTACTTAAATGCGCAAGAGCTAGGAACTATTTCAGCTGGGAATGATTTAACTTCTCAAGAAATGCTTTCTACTATATATACTGACAATGCTGCAATAAGCATTACCGATAATGGTTCTGTTGCTTATGAAGTTACACCTGGTAACGTTATGCTTGTTGACGATCTCCCTGTATTGTTCAGCAACGAAGCAGGTAGAGTAATAGGAAAGCAAATAGGAGATGTTGCTAACGCAATAGAAGCTAAAGGTTTAAAGCTAACAGGTAGTGATATAGAAAAATACTCGAATCAAATAGGTGCTTCTCTACAAAATAGAAACACTTTATTGTCGATTGTAAGAGACAACTCCGCTATCCCAGGGGTTCAAGCTGGTGTTTTTGATGACATCCCAGGTTATCTTTATGATCCACAAAACACCGATATACTTAGAGATGTGGTGGTACAGAAATTAGTTGAGGGGTTAGCAGCCTCTGCTGAAGCGGGAGTGGTAGCTTTAGAACAAAAAAATCAAACAGCCCTTGAAGTAGCTGCTAAGGCTCAACAACAAAGAATTAATATAACTAACGCTAACAAGCCAGAAGATCCAAAAGATGAGCTTATAAAAGTTGAGGCCATTGAAAATAGTGATGGCTCATTGAGCTATAGAGCTTATTATGAAAATGCTAAAAGAAAAGGTCAAGTTATTATGAAGCCATCTGACGCAGAAGCTTTTAGACAATATAATATTCAACTTTAATAAATAAAAATATGTACGAAATTAACGGTATACAATATTCTTTAGAAGAGCTTACAAGCGCTGCTGAAAGTAACGGGATGTCTTTAGACGATTTTGTAATTGCATTGGAAAAAAAGCACGGAGCCGGATCAGTTGCGGCTAGCTCAGGTGAACCAAAAAAAGCAAAAGACGGTGCACAGGGTGCAATTGTTCCGTCAATAATGCAAGCATCAAATACGGCATCAATATCGGGACTTGGTTCTTCGGAGTTAGCAAGTAAAGCTACTCAGTTTGACGTAAGCTCATTTGTTTATGGAGAAGGAGTAACCCCTCCCTCGGTAAAAGGACAGGCTATTGTAGATGCTGAAGCATTTAGAGAACAGGCTATTGTAGATGCTGATGCGTTTATAGCTCAAACAGAAAAAGACGAACAATTCCAATTAGAGTTAGAAGCTGAAACAGAAAAAATATTTAAAAATCAGATAGCCAACCTTGACGGCGAGTTACCTTGGATTAAAGACTATTCAGTTACAACGGAATTAGATCAATTTGGAAAAGATACTAAAGTTAATCCAATTAAAGTTTTTAAGACTAACGCATCTAGAGAATTTGTTAAAAACAATAAAACCATACAGCAAAGTATATTACCTAGAATACAGGCTAGTATTAAGACAGATGTAGGTGCTAAAATAATTGAGCTTCAGGAGGTGTTTGGTTTAAATAACCCTAATACTTATACAGAAGATAACTATCAGGCTTACTTAAAAGAAGCAAATAAATATTACAATCAAGAGTTAAATAAAAAAATTGAATCGGATAGCCAATTTAGTAACTTGTTATCTGATTTTAATCAAAATTTAAACGCTTTATCGGGCACAGCTCAAACTGAGTTTACAAGAGACGCAAACACTCCAGACTGGATAAAAGGAGCTAAGATATTAGGGCAACCACTGCCATTAAATCCTGGAGAAGCTTTAGAAAAAATATACCGCTTCATACCAAATAGTTTAACCCAATTTGAAAAAGCAGGGATCGCTTTAAGTAGCAAAGAAACAGCAGATAGGCAAAAGCATTTTGATAGAAACTTAAAGAACGCAGAAACTTATGGGTGGTCAGATGACACCGTAGGTTATTTTGTAGATGATCCAGGAAGAGTTAATGACTCTATGAGATTTGATCCTAAAGAAGGTATTTCATTAGGTTTTGATGCGGATTATGGAATTTTACCAAATTACGCAGGGGGCAAAGAAATAACTTGGGGTGAGTTTAAAGCTAAAAAAGAAGCAAACACTCTTAAAAGAAACGAAAGAGCTACCGAAAGGTTAATGACCGTTTTAGAAGAGGATATAGTAGCAGCTTCTTTCGATGATAAAGAGTGGGAGAAATTTAGCAGTGGGATTGAAATGGGAAGGAATGCCACAAATATGATTGCTACCCAACTGCCTAACATGCTCGCTGCCGTCCTTACAAAAGGAGGTTTTAATATGATAACTGCAGGATCTGATATTTACTGGGACTCAATAACGAATAGGAATATAGAATTGCGTGAAAAAGCAGCTAAAAAAGAAGGTATTACTCTTTCTGAAGAGGAATTAAATGCTCCTATAACTCCCCTTGAAATGCAGAACGTTTTAAGTGATGATTCTTGGAATAATAAAGCAACACTAAGTGCTGCCTCCGGAGGAGTTTTAGTAGGACAACTTGAAAGACTGGGTGCAGCTAAAGTTTTTAAGCCGTTTGCTACAAAAGGGGTTTCGTCTATACTTAGGGGGGGAGCTAAACAAATTTCCAAAAATTTCATAGCAGGCGTTGGCAACATGGGAAAAGGAGGATTTTCAGAATTATTAACTGAGGTTTCCCAAGGTATAGTTCAAGATGTTCTTTCAGGAAATGAAATAAATGTAGATGGATTAATAGAAGCTGGAGGTACAGGCTTTGTCATAGGAGCATTACTACCGGGGATAGCTAATTTTAAAAATCAATCTGCAGCTGAAATTAAAACCATAGCAAACGTTATAGCTGGCAAGCTAAATGTTAAAAGCTCAGAAGCTTTATTTAATGTAGAAATACAAAAAATAGATGGCTTAATAAAAAGCGAGCAAGACCCAAAAACAAAGCAAGACTTAACAGATAAAAGACAAGCTATTCTTGACGTTAGAAATGCTAATACTAAAATACCTTCTAATTTTTCAGAACAAAGTAGGAAAGAATCATTAGATCTTTTAATAGAAAAAGAATCTTTAAAAGAAGCAATTGAAGGCAAAGACCCTGATTTAGTTAAAAATGCTGAAGACAGGTTAGCTCAAATTAATGGACAACTTCAAACAATAGCCGACACAGAAACAGATGTAATAAAAGCTAAAAAGCTTCTTAAAAAATCTGGAATGAGCGGAAATCTTATAGCTACTGAAACAGATCAAGAATTTGTAGATCAATTAAAGTCAATAAAAAACGCTGACGGAACCCAAAAATATAGCGAAGAACAAATTAATAGCGGTTCTACAACAACATTTGGTGTGTTTATTGCAGAGGACGGAAGCATTGTTGTAAACAAAGCGGCCGCTAAAAAGGCTGGAGTTACTACAACAGCTCGTCACGAATTACTTCATAAGATTATATTATCTGCTGTGAACAGTAACTCAGAAGGAGCTAAACAAATCGGTGCTGATTTGATGGCATTTGTAGAATCCCAATTAGGAAAAACAATAAAAGGAGATGCGTCAAATGTTTTAGGTAACTTAAACGCTTACAAAGCTAAAGCTGCAGAGCAGATTACTGCAAATGAAGCGAAGTTAGCTAAAGCTAAAGAATATTTAGACAAAGGTTTTATTGATCAAAAAGCTTATGAAGCTATTGTGAAATCTGCCGCTGATGCAAAAACTAAATTAGAGTCTAATGCTTTTGAAGAGGCTTTAACTTTAATGTCTGAAGCTTTAGCTGACGGTGATTTGGTTTACAATGCTGGATTTATGACTCAGGTTCGGGACTTTATAAGAAGATTCCTTCAAACAATACCTGGAGCAGCCGGTAATATTGATTTAGCAGACGGAAAAGCTACATTTGATTTTATTAGAGATTATAACAGAAGCTTTGATAAGGGAAAATTTAACAAGGCATTTAAAGAGTTTTCTCAAAAAGGAACACTAGAGGGCGTTGAGGTTAAAGAGTCAACTAAAATTACTCCGGAACAGAAAAAACTTAATGACAAAGTAGATAACTTAGTAGGACCCAAAAACGCGGACGGTGATTACACTGTAACCAAATCAGAGTGGGACACAGGTGCTTTGTTTAATGCTTATAATGAAATAATAAACGGTACAGCAATAGATGCTTTAATAATGAGAGGCATTGAGGGTGATTCTGTTTATGGAAAATCAAAACAAGATTTTATAGACGATGTTAAAGATGGTCTTACCGGAACAATCATGCGATTTAATCCTGAAGAAAATAACAGCCTAATTGGCTTTATAAATGCTCAGCTTGGATTTAGAAAAGGGGATGTTCTTAATAAATATAAAAAAGAAGCAGGAATTACAGGCAAGTCAATAGATGTTGCTGCAGGAGAAACAGGATCTATAGCTGAATTAGCAGCTGATGAAACTGCTGAAGACTCCTTAAATGCAGAAGAATTATTAGCACAGCAAGAGCTAGACCTAAATAAGAAGCCTACATTTTTAGAATCATTACCCGTTGATCAAAAAGTAGATGGGGATAAAACATACCAAGAAGCTTTAGAAAATGAAACTTCAGAACGTATAAAAAGAAATGTTCAGCTGTACGACGAAAAGAAATCTCAAAATAGAACTATATCTCCATTTATTGCTGAGCTTAAAATGGACATAGCGGACTCTTTTTACAAGCCAACTAAGAAGTTTATTAATGACTATAAAGGAGGCTATGAGGGCTTCCTAAACGACTTTAAACCAGCCCTACTAAACAATTACACTACTACATATTTAGCTAGACATCCTTTATTTAGAAAAGGTATACTTAAAAGAGTTAAAGGTCAATGGATGCCTCCTAGAAAAATTAACAGAAACGGTATTTTTAAGTATGAATGGGTTGACAAAAATGGTAAAAAACTTAAAATTGACAGAGACAACGCTGCAGGTAGAGGATTAACATCCGGTCCTGAATTTATAAAAAGGAACCCTTCAATAAATAGTGTGATAGGTACTAATGAGTTTGTGGATTACCACTTTCAAGACGGGGCTTTAAGACAAAAGAAAAAACAAAACCCAGAAGAGGCTGTTGCAAGGCAAATAGCATCAGAGACAGCTTTAGAAATGTTTCAAAATGATTTATTAATAACTAACGATCAAGGAGAGATTGTAGGAGGGCCTTTAACCGAGCTGTTTCAAAACAGAGCAGAGTTATTAGGAAAAATTTTGTCTGACAACGCGGGTATAACTATTGCTAATGACATTGATAGAGGATTAATTAAGTTTTCTCAAAAGTCCATGAAGCAACCTAAGATAGCTCCTATACACAATAAAGCTTTAAATATATTAGCAGATCAAGGCCAACAGGCTATGCAAACGTATTTAGGTACACTTCAAGACCAGGATGTAGCAGATTTAGTTCAAAACTATTTTGATAATAGGCTTTGGGAGAACGGAGTGTTCGCTGATGCAAAAGCGCGGAACAAAGGCTTAGCTTACGAAAATTATATTAAAAAAGTAATAAAAGGATCTAAAGTAGACGGAATTAAAGTCTCTATGATAGGTAAAGACCCTAAAGTAGGAGGGGACATTGTATTAACTGTAGGCAAAACTAAAATTCCAATTGAATTAAAGTTAAACGATTTAGCTCAAATGGGTAGTTTTACTACACGTATATCGGAAGATGGATCAGTATCTTTTTCGAGAGAAGGGTTAGATGAGGTAATGGGTATGTCTGATTTAAAGGATATATTATCCAGCAAGGAATATATAAATAAAGTTAAAGCGTTTAATGAAGCAGGTCTTAAATTTGCTAAAGACAACAATCTTGATGCTGAAATTATAGATGGCAAGTTAGTGGCTCAAAAAGATGTTTTAGAATACTTAGTTAATAACGGCGAACAAGCTAAACTAAATGTAACCGTAGAATCCAACGAGTCTATAATAAATGCTTTCTACAATGGCAAAGGAGTGCATTATATAGATTTAGGCAATAAGGGATTGTTTCATTTAGGAGAAGACATAAACAGACTTAATACACCTAGGCTAGCTAGTGAAGTACAACTATATGCTAGATGGACCAGAGGGTCTAAAATATCGGGCAAAGATAAATACGCATTGTCTTTAAGGGTGTTTCCAAGTTTAGTAGGGGGAGTTAACAAGTCTAGCATCTCACTTAGCAATCCAGCTAATATTAAAGATGTATTAAATGACTTAACTTTTCAAGAGCAGAACACAAAAGAAAGCACTAAAATTAACACTGAAGTTAATAGAATGATCCAAGACGTGTCGGATATACCTGCAAATGAAATTGTTTCTAAAGCTAGAGGTAGATCACTTGGTCAAAATAAAAAAGGAGCTTTATTTGTTCCCTATAGTCACGAAGATTTTTTAGGATTAATGTACCCACTTGTAGGCAAAGGCAAACAAGGAGATGCAGATTTAAGTTTTATTAAAACCACTATTTTAACTCCTTTTGCTAAAGCAGAGCACGCAATAACTCGGGAACGCCTAAACACCGCTGCAGAATTTAAGGCTTTAAAGAAGCAAATAAATCAAGAGCTTGGGTCAACGAGCTTGTCTAAAGAGCTAGGTAAAGAGGCTATTGATGGATTCACTAACGAGGATGCTATACGTATTTGGCTGTGGGATAATCAACAAATGGACATAGCTGGGTTAAACGAAAAAGATATTGCTAAAATTAAAAATAAAGTAATGAAAAACCCTGCTCTCGCTATGTATGCGCTAAAGCTCAGGGGTTTACTTAACGGAGAATATCCTGCTCCTAGTAAGAATTGGCAAGGTGGTAATATATCTTATGATATACAGCAAAATTTAGAAAACACTAGAAGAGAGTTTCACTTAAAAACTTGGCAAGAAAATGTAGACAAAATGTTTTCTACAGAAAATAAAGCAAAGCTAGAAGCTGCTTTTGGTCCTAAATATGTAGAGGCATTAAACAATATGCTCCAACGTATGAAAACAGGCCGTAACAGGACTCAAAACAACAGTCGCATAGAAAATGCTTTGTTAGACTACTTAAATGGATCTGTGGCTGCTATTATGGCTTTAAACACAAAGTCTGCGTTATTACAGCAATTATCTAACGTAAACTTTATAAACTGGACAGATAACAATCCGCTTAAAGCTGCTCAAGCGTTTGCAAATCAACCGCAATACTGGAGAGATGTAGTAGATTTATTAAACTCTGATTATTTAAAAAATCGTAGAAGTGGATTAAAAATAAATGTAACAGAATCTGAATTAGCTGAAGCTGCAAAGTCTAAAAATAAAGTAACAGCATTTATTGGTTTACTTGGCCAGAAAGGTTTTATATTAACACAATACGGAGATAGTTTCGCTATTGCTTCTGGAGGTGCTACGTTTTTTAGAAATAGATTTAAAAGTTATTCTAAAGAAACTGATGCTGACGGCAACAAACTTTATACAGAGGAGCAAGCTAAAGAAAAAGCTATGGCTGACTTTATGGAGATTTCAGAAGACAACCAGCAGTCTTCAAGAACAGATAAAATTAGTATGCAGCAGTCTAGTAATTTAGGCAGATTGTTTTTAGCATTTGCGAACACACCTGCTCAGTACGCTAGGTTAACTAAAAAAGCAGCTTTAGATTTAGCTAACGGAAGAGGAGATAAGAAAACTAATATATCTAAAATATTATATTACGGGTTTGTTCAGAATTTATACTTTTCGTTTTTACAAAAAGGTTTATTTTCAATGTTGTTCGATGACGACGACGAACAAGAAAACGATCCGCAAAAAGCAGATAAAACTAAAAAGAAAGCATTTGAGATGGCAAACAGTTCTTTAGATAGCGTTCTTAGAGGGGGCGGCGGTATTGGCGGCGCTGCGTTATCTATGACTAAGAATTTAATTATTAAGGCATATGAAAAATCCAAAAGAAATAGGCCTATGTATGGTGAACTTGCTTACCAAACCCTACAGGTTTCTCCTCCTATCTCTTCTAAGCTTACTAAGCTTCGTCAGGCAGGTTCCGCTTTTGATTATAATATGTGGGAAATAAAAAACCGAGGGTTAGCTTTAGATAACCCTGCTTTAATGGCGGGCGCTCGAGGCACTACTGCAATAACGAATATTCCACTAGACCGACTTGTTGTTAAAGCTGAAAACATGAAAAACGCTATGAACTCCGATGTTGAAACGTGGCAAAGAATTGCTTCCGTTCTGGGATGGCAAGGGTGGGAGCTAGGTATAGTTGATCCTAAAGCTGAAGCTGAAAGCATCCAAAAAGCAAAGGAAGGTAAGGATAAAGCAAAAGCCACTAGAGACAAAAACGCTGCAGAAAAAGCGGATGCTGAAAAGTTAAGGCGTTCATTGTTAACAAAGGAGGAAAAAGCTCTTGAAGATTACAACGAGTTAATGAAAAAGAAAAAAAGCTCTAAAGAAGGAGCGGCTACTAGGAAAACAAATAAAGCAATAAAAGATTCCTTAAACAGGGAAATGCTTATGAGAAACTAAACAAATAAAAATTAACAATGAGCATCAGCGAAATTAAAATATACGCAATTAACGGGAGCACTTTAGGGGTTACTACATTTACCCAAATAGAAGATTGGTTAAAAATAATATTACTTGCCGTAACTATTGGGTATACGATTACTAAATGGTTTAAAGTAAAAGATGAAGGAGATAAATAAAGTTATTGTTCATTGCACAGCGACGCCTGAAGGTAGACATACTACTGTGAAAGATGTAAGAAGATGGCATTTAGATAGAGGTTGGTCTGATATTGGATATCATTTCCTGATTTATCTGGATGGTACTGTCCATGAAGGTAGGTCTATAGAAATTCAGGGAGCTCACACTAAAGGGCAAAACAAAAACTCAATAGGTATTGCATACGTCGGAGGCATTGATAAAGATACCTTTAAACCTAAAGATACTAGGACAGA
>TARA_B110000046_G_scaffold114145_1_pt1 | contig 18770 bp, 14 predicted proteins | sample TARA_B110000046 | Tara Oceans TARA_B110000046 (sample SAMEA4397157) | marine metagenome | biome: Polar Biome; feature: [DCM] deep chlorophyll maximum layer (ENVO:01000326); material: water (ENVO:00002006), including particulate matter (ENVO:01000060) such as... | depth 40 m
TTTGTAGTCTTAATTTGTTTGATGTTTTCAAGTATATTAAGTTTTGGGCAATTTTTTTCTTGGATTGAAAATGGAGGAGGATCAGAGTCAGATGCTGCCACTCAAGTAACGACTGATGGAGCAGGTAATGTTTATGCGGTAGGTAATATACAAGGTGCGGGCATTGCAGCATCGTTTTACTCAGATTCTGTTACAACCGTTGATAGCGGCGATATCTTCTTAACCAAAACTGATAGATACGGGAACCCTCGATTTTTCAAGAAGTTTGGATCAAGTAAAGTTGAGAATTTAAATGCTGTTGCCGCTGAGAATAACATGGTCGTAATTGGAGGCGATATTCAATCGCAAATTCAATTTGGTGCAGTTTCTTCTACAAATTTAGGAGCTTCATTTTTTGTAACGTCTTTAGATACATCGGGATCAGTCAACTGGGTCTTCAACACTGACTCTGTTTTTTCGATGAATACTCCTTCAATTACTGGAGTTGAAATTTCAAATGGGAATGTGTATGCCTGTGGGTACTTTTATGATGTTATTTATATTGGAAATCAAGCATTTACAGGTCCAGCCGGTATTAAAACACCATTTATTTTAAAATTAAACTCATCCGGAGTGTTTCAATGGTTCCATCAGCTGACTGTTACGGGTAGCAGTCAATTTAACTCTTTAAAAGTTGGATCTAACGGAAGTATTTATGCTGCTGGATTCTTTAGAGGGTCTTTAAGTGATGGAGCAATAACTGTGAATTCATCAGGAAATGCTGACATGTTTGTTATGAAACTAAACTCTTTAGCTAGTCCAATTTGGGTACAGAAAATTGGAAATACTGGAAACGAAGGAATTAATTCAATCGATGTTAATCAAAACAATATTGTTTTAGGAGGTTATTTCAATGGACAAGTAAATTTTTTGGGAACGAATAAATTCTCGAAAGGTTCAGAGGATGGGTTTTATGCTCTGATGGATACTGTAGGTATTATGAAATGGGTAGAGGCATTCGGGGGGGCAAAAGCTGAGCAATGTTTGTCTGTTTCAATAAGTGATAGTAACAAAATTGCTGTTGGTTCATATTTAAATGACATTCCGTCAATTAAAGGGAAAAATTTCACAACTAAAAAGTTACTTGGATTTATTCTATTAGTTGATACAAACAACAATTTGCTCAAACTCAGAACATTGAATGAAAACACACATCAAGCAATTACAGGGGTATCTTTTTACAAGGACGATGAGCTTGCTGTTTGTGGCTATATGATTGGAACTACCGATTTCGCTCCATATGGAGAGTTAAAAACTAAAGGTAAAAAGGATTTCATCGTCGGTAAGTTGAAATTTTGTGGGGCGCTAATTCCTGCTCCAATAGCTCTAAATGGAGATTCTACAATTTGCGATGGTGATTCAACTATTTTATTTACTACCAATGTTGCCAACAAATCTCATAGTTGGTTGAAAAATAATGTGCTAATTTCAGATCAACAGAAACCATTTTTGGCCGTTTTTGATTCGGGAGTATATCAAGTAATTGTTAACTTCGATGGTTGCGAAGACACATCAACTTCAATTAAGATAAATGTTAATCTAAGCCCAGTAGTATCAATTGACCCATTCACAAATCAATGTGTAGGAATGGATTCAGTTACCTTAACTCAAGGCGTTCCTACAGGAGGTATTTTTTCTGGAATAGGAGTAGCAAACAATAAATTTGATCCTAATATTGGTAAAGGTGTTTATTCTTTAGATTACTCAATGACCAACAGCTTTGGCTGTACAGATACTGCCACTAGAAATATGTTAGTTGATTCAGTGCCTTTGGTTTCCTATTCAGGAATTGTTAATTTATGCTCTCACGATACTTTCTTAACTTTATCTGGAGGGCTTCCGGTTGGTGGTGTTTATTCAGGAATAGCGGTGATTAATGGTATTTTTGATGCCCGTGTAGGTTTTGGAACTTTTGAGGTTTATTACACTCTGACTACCAACCTTGGATGTTCAAGTATTGATACAAACTATGTTCAGGTTGATACGTTACCTAAAATAGATATAAAACCATTAAATAATATATGCTTATTTAACGGGCAAATATCCCTTGATCATGCGGCTCCATCGGGGGGTACATATATTGGAGGAGGAGTAACAAACAATGTATTTGATCCATTGCAAACCGGTGTAGATACGTTTTGGTTAACATATGAATTTACGGCTTTGAACGGATGTAGTAATTCTAGAACTTCTACAATTACAGTTGCAGATGCGCCGAAACCTCAACTAGTTGATAGTGTTGAACTTTGCTACAAAACGCCACTTAAATTATCCTTACAAAATTCATATACTCAATATTTGTGGGAAGATGGTTCGACAGGTTTATCACTAGACTTTGATGCTCAAAACCTAAAGGTTGGTGGCCAGTTTATAGGTGTTACGGTTTACGATGATTTCGGGTGTCCAGGTTTTGACTCTACATACGTTTTGGTTGATTATTGCCAAACTGTTGAGGTTACTCCTAATCCAAATTTTGGTGCTTTTAATATTAGTATCAACTCCTTTGAAAATGATTATGCAAACCTGAAGCTAGTAAGCAGTCAAGGAAAGATTATTTTACATAAAGAGTTGGATATATTGCCTGGTGAAAACACCTATTATATTGATTTATTTTCGCTTTATTCAGGTATATATACTTTAGTTATTGAATTTGATGACAGGTACTTGCATAGACAAGTTATGATATTAAATCAGTATTAAAAATCCGCTTTTAAACTAAGGTCTAAGCTGTTTATTTGGTGAGTTAAAGCACCAACAGAAATATAATCAACCCCACATTTAGCGTAATCTGAAATCGTATTAAGATTAATGCCACCTGAAGATTCAATTTCACATGCACCGTTGATTAAATTAACAGCCGACTTGGTATTATCAACGGTGAAGTTGTCCAGCATTATTCTATTGGCAATTCCTGACTTTAAAACTTCTTCTATTTCAATAAAGTTTCTTGTTTCAACTTCAATTTTAATATTGAGGTCTTTACTTTTTAAATATTGTGTTGTTTGCTCCAATGCTTTTGTTATGCCACCTGCAAAATCAACATGATTGTCTTTGATCATAATTAAGTCGTAAAGCCCAAAACGATGGTTAGTGCCACCACCAATGCGAACAGCTTCTTTTTCAAAATATCTAAGGCCAGGTGATGTTTTCCTTGTATCCAGTACTTTTGCTTTTGTACCCTCAGTTTTCTCTACATACTTTGAGGTTAATGTTGCAATTCCACTCATCCTCTGCATGAAATTCAGTGCAAGTCTTTCAGATTGGAGAATTTTTTGGGCATTTCCGGTTACTGAAAAAGCAATATCACCATATTTTACAACATTACCATCATTTAGGTAAGAGTCAATTTTTGCTGAATTATCAATAGTATTAAAAATGTATTTCGCCACTTCAATTCCTGCCAAAACACCATATTCTTTAACTAATAATTTAGCTTTTCCAATTGCATCTTTTGGAATGGTCGAAAGAGATGTATGGTCACCATCTCCTATATCTTCTGAAATAGCTAGGTTTATTAATAGTTTAGCGTTTTCTGTCAACATTTAAGTTTTTCTTATATGATTGCCGCAAATGTAATAGTTAAAAACCCATATTTGAATTATGATTATTGAGCTTTGGGCAATCGGTAAAACTTCTTTTTCATTTGTTGATGAAGGCGAGCAAGTGTTTGTTAAAAGATTAAAAAACTACACAAAGTTTGATGTTAATATTATTCAACCTCCTAAGAAGAAAAGTAAGGTTTCAGCCGAAATAAAAAGGAATGAAGCTATATTGATTCTGAATAAACTAGAGATCACTGATTTTTTAGTATTACTAGATGAAAATGGCAGAGAACATTCTTCTAGGACTTTTTCAGGTTGGATAGAAAAATTACAAGTTACAGGTAAAAGGAAGTTGGTTTTTTTAATTGGAGGTGCTTTTGGCTTTGATGCTTCAGTCTATGAACGATCAAATGCGAAGGTTTCGCTATCAAAAATGACTTATTCTCATCAGCTTATTAGACTGATATTTCTAGAGCAGTTGTTTAGGGCTTTCACAATAATTAGAAACGAGCCATATCATAATGATTAACTAAACTTTCCTGGATCAATAAGTTTTTGAAGCCCTATTTTTAAAGGAGTAAGATCTCTTTTAAGCACATTTTTCATTTTGGTAATGTCCGTTTGCCTTCTGGTCATATTTCCTTCTTTTAGTGAAGGTAAATGTATAATGTTTGATTTGGAGTTCGTTAGACTTATAATAGTTTGAGCTAATTCCAGAACCGTAATTACAATGTCGTTATCAATGTTAGCAACATCATTTACATAAAGATTGGTTTCAAATATTTTGACCGTGACCTCTATACTATCAGAGACATGGCAAAAAGTTCGTGTCTGAGAGTTGTCTCCATAAATAGTAATTTCCTTCATTTATTAAATGCGGCATTTAAGAATTTAGAAATCACAAAATCTGTCTTTTGCTTTGGTCGGTAAGGATTTAAAAATAGTATAATCTAAATTATATTCTTACTCATAAGATAGGCAAAACGCTTCGCCCACATTTATTACTATAGCATAAGGCAATCTGTTGTTTAGTGGCCTGGTGCGTTCGTTTTGTGGTAATTCAACTGGCTTGCCATAAACTTCATATGAAGAAGAATAAAAGACTCTTTCCACACTTTAATTTTTAGATAGTTCAAGGATATTTTTGATTCCATCAATATCCTCTAGCACAGATACAGGATTAGTTAATGTTCTTTCATCCCATACCATAGCCGCATAATGGAATACATAATCAAAGGGCTTGGATGTCATTATTGGAGCTAAATCATCATACTTATTAGCAATTGTGATTTTTTCTCTCGTTCCGGTTAAATAGGTATCAATTAAAGTAACTCGCTAATTTTTGTTTTTGACTAATTCATCTGCTAATGAACTAGGGATAAATCCTGTTCCTCCTGTTATTAAAATTCTAATCGTTTTGTTGGCTGGTTATTAATTCTTGTTCCCATCTCCAAGCATCAGCCATTGCTTGTGTAAGTGATTTTTCAGTTTTCCAATTTAGAATTTTATTGGCTTTTGATGTATCTCCGTATACGGCCTCAACATCACCTGCACGACGATCAGCAAAGTGATAATTTATTTCAATACCTGTTGCCTCGTTAAACGCATTAACCATATCAAGTACAGAAATACCTACACCCATTCCCAAATTGAAAATGTCATACTTATTATTATCTTTATTCTCATCCAGTTTTTTCACTGCTTTTAAATGTGCTTTTGCCACATCAACAACATGAATATAATCACGTACGCAAGTTCCGTCTGGAGTGTTCCAATCTTTTCCGAAAATTTTTAATTCATTTCTAAGTCCTCGAGCCGTTTCGGTAATATAAGGCACTAAATGATGCGGTTCAGAAGTTTGAAATTCACCAATTATTGCGCTCTCATGAGCACCGATAGGGTTGAAGTACCTTAAGGAGATAGCGTTGATGTCTGATGACTGCACCGTATCTTTAATAATATCTTCACAAATTTGTTTTGTATTGCCGTAAGGAGAAATTGCTGGCTGAATAGGAGATGTCTCATTAACAGGTAATTTTTCTGGATTCCCATATACGGTGCAAGAAGACGAAAAGACCAAATTGCCAATTTTGAACTCGATCATGCATTGAAGTAAATTTATGGTTGAAACAAGGTTGTTGTGGTAATACTTTAAAGGATCGTTAACCGATTCATTAACTAAAAGGTAAGCAGCAAAATGAATAACCGCAGAGATATCTGGATGGCGTGAAAACAAACCCTTCAATTCATTTTTATTGCACATTTCTATTTTTTCAAAAATGATTTCTTTTCCAACTATTTTCTCAATTCTAGCTTTTACTTCGTATCCTGATTCAGATAAATTATCAATTACTACCGGAGTGTAACCAGCATTGATTAATTCAACCACTGTATGAGAGCCTATATATCCAAGCCCGCCGGTAACTAATAACTTCATAAGTTGAATTTGCTACAAATGTAAGTATTGACATCATTTAGATGATTATTTTTCGTTCAATGGAGCTTAATACAAGATTTTAGCTTCATTTGCAACCAATGAAGTTACAATCCCTATTATATTTAGGTACTAAAGAAATTGGTTCAGTTTTGTTCAAGTATTTGTTGGAGAATCATCATAATAAAACAATAGACATTGTAGGTGTATGTTCAAATAATAGGTCATTAGGAACCGATTTTAAATCGGTCAATGAACTTGCATTGATTTACGGTATAAGGGTATTTAAAAATGTAAACGAATTACTTGATACAACTTCAGTTGATTTCATTTTGTCTGTACAGTTTGATAAGATACTAAAGCAAAGCCAAATTGACAAAGCAAAGAATTTAGCCATAAATGTTCATATAGCACCACTCCCTGAGTACCGAGGCTGCAATCAGTTTTCTTTTGCTATTGCAGATGGTGTAAATGAGTTCGGTACAACTATTCATAAATTAGAAAAAGGGATAGACTCCGGTGATATCATATTTGAAAGTCGTTTTGCTATTCCAGAAAACTGTTTTGTGAAAGAGTTATATAATTTGGCTTTTAATGAAACCGTGGAACTTTTTAAGAATAAATTTATTAATATTATCCAAGGGAATTACAACCTCATTCCTCAAAATAAATTCTCTGATAAAAGAGCCTCATCAATTCATTATAGAGAGGAAATAAATAAGCTGAAGATTATTGACAATAAGTGGGATAAAGAAGAACAAAAAAAAATCTTTAGAGCTACTTTTTTTCCGCCTTTCCCAAACCCAATTTTGAAAAAAGGAGACTCTTTTAATGAGGTTGATTTAAATTGGTACAATAGCTTATAATGAGAATTATATTTTCAGTAACCAACGATTTGAATTTTGACCAGCGGATGGCAAGAATTTGCAGTGCATTAAGTGAAGCTAATCACAAAGTAACACTTGTTGGAAGGAAAAAAATAAACTCTAAAACATTAAAAGAAAAACCATACAAGCAATATAGATTAAACATGTTTTTTCAAAAAGGAAAAATGTTTTATGTTGAATACAACATTCGATTGTTCTTCTACCTTTTATTTGAAAAAGCAGATGCTTATTGTGCAATTGACCTGGATAGTATTTTACCTCATTATTTGGTGACAAGAATTAAAACCGCACATTTCGGATACGATGCACATGAATACTTCGCCGAAATGGAAGAGGTTGTTATTAGGCCCACTATTAAATCTATGTGGAAGAGGATAGAAAGAATGTGTGTTCCGAAAGTAGATTTTGCTTATACCATATCAAATAGTTACAAAAAATTGTTCGAAGACGAATACAATGCAAGATTCGAGGTAATTAGAAACGTATGTAGACTAGAAGATTTAAATGAAGTTGATTCAGGCGCAGGCCCCTTTGTTCTTTACCAAGGTTCGGTAAATGTTGGCAGAGGATTGGAACAACTTATTGAAGCCATGCAAAAAGTTAATGCCAATTTAATTATTTGTGGAGCCGGAGATGTATTGGAAGAATTGAAAACGTTAGCAATTAAATTAAAGGTTCAACATAAAGTTGAATTTAAAGGATATGTTGATCCAATTGAACTAAGAAAATTAACACCACAAGCAGCAGTAGGGGTTACATTCTTTACAAACGATGGTTTATCAAATAAATATTCATTAGCAAACCGATTTTTCGACTATTTCCATGCGGGCGTCCCTCAGTTGGCTATGAATTACCCTGAATACAGCGCATTTAATAACAGTTTGGAAGTAGCTTATCTAATTGACAAGGTTGAAGTTAAGCAAATTGAAATGGGTTTAAATAAAATATTGTCTAATCCATCTTATCATCACGGCTTAAAAGTCAATTGCATGGTAGCAAGAGCTGAACATAATTGGCAAAAAGAGAGCGAGAAATTAATTAAAATTTACGCAGACTTGGATTAGTCCTTAGTCGCAGAGATCACCCTTTCATTTGAATTCAATCCTAACTTATCTGTGTCAAGCTCAAAATTAGACGGTGTTAAAATTTTAATGATAAATCCGGTTAGTTTTAAGCGCTCAACAAAATCATCGAAACTATACCATCTTACATGATCTTCTTGTCCAAAGTGTTTTAACCTTTCTTGTGGACTCGTAATGGTTTCGTCTTCAAGCGTTTCTCCACCTCGAAAAGGAACCTGTAACAATATAGTTCCATTTGGCTTAACCACACGGTAAAGCTCGCTCATAGCTTTTGAGTCATTAGGAACATGTTCTAAAATATGATAGCATATAATGATATCTACCGAGTTGCTTGGCAAGGGAAGCTCAGTTATATCGAAATTATGCGAAGTGTTTACACCCAAAAAATCACTGGCCATATAATTAGGCTTGTGGTTTAATAATTTCATTAAATACCTATGAGGCGTAAAATGGAGAAAGGAGTCATTTCTTTTCACTGAATAGTGGTCTATTAAGGTTTTTAAAAACCTAGTTCTTTTGAGCGACCCACATTTTGGACAAAGTGCATCTTCTTTTAGTCGAACAAAATTTTTAAGTTCAGCCTCACAAACAACACAGTTATAGTTTTTTCCTTTGTATTTGAATAAGTATATAATGTTCCTTAATCCAAATTCGAGTTTTAATAATAGACTCTTTGGTAGAACAAAAAGAGTTAGCTTTTTTAATATATCGTACATCAGCTAAAATAATTTAGTAAATGCTTTAACTTAAACAAATCAAACATTTTTATATTAGGATTTGAGCTTTTTAAGTTCCGTACAATTAGGCGAAGTAAAATATAAAGAGAGAAATTAATTATCCAGATAGAATGCCAGGATTTTATGTTATCATAAGTTTTGTAGAGTTTGTTTTCTTTGTCAATATTTTTATTCTTAATAAGCAAAGCAAGGTTTTTTACGCCTTGTTTTGTTTTACTAAGAAACTCGCTGCTGGTCTCTAAACCAATGTGTAGAAGTGGATTATTTATATGGTGAAGAGTTGTTTTATTGTTTTTTAAATCAATAGCAAACATGGTATCTTCATGGCCATAGCCCGTTATATCCGTGTTAAACTGAATAGACTCCACAATACTTCTATGAACTAAAAAATTATTGGTCATGAAATATTTGTAAGGAGCTGTATTTCTAATATCAATACTAAATACTTCACGTTCAACTCCATATTTCCACCGCAGTAGTTTATCAGTTTCTTTTGGCGGAGAATCGGCATAAGATCTACCCCCAAAAACTACACAAGGTTTTTCTGAGCAAAATGAAACGTAGTTTTTTATAAAATTTGAGTTGCTTATTTCTGCATCACAATCAAAAAAAAGTTGCCAATCGTATTTTGCCTCGGCACTCATTTTATTTCTGATTGCTGACCTACCAAGATTTTTTTGAATTATTTGATAATTTACATTGAGTTTGTTTTGAAGCGCGATATTCTGGTTTGCCCATTCTTTTGACGAACCATCTTCATAACATCGTATTTCAAAATCAATATTCAAAGAAGAACATTGAACTTCCAATTCGTTCACAAAAGGGATTACCTTAAAATTATATATGGGTATTAATATAGAGATCAAACTTATGCAGCAGAGGGTTTGGCCGAAATAAGGGTTCCATTTTCACACTTTAAAATTCGCGCTGGAAATTTTTCAATTAGCTTGAAATCGTGCGTTGCCATAAGTATGGCTCTTCCGTTTTTGCTTATCTCAATTAAAAGATTCATGATGTTTTCGGATGTCTCAGGGTCAAGATTACCGGTAGGCTCATCGGCCAGTATTAAATCAGGGTCATTAACCAATGCTCTAGCAATGGCTACACGTTGCTGTTCTCCTCCAGATAATTGATGCGGATATTTGAAACCTTTAGTTTCTAATCCAACCCTTTCAAGAACTCTGTCAATCTTTTTAGAGATTTCACTTTTGTTTTTCCAGCCAGTCGCTTTCATAACAAAAATTAAATTTTCTTGGACAGTTCTGTCAGATAGCAGTTGAAAATCTTGAAAGACAATTCCGAGTTTTCTTCGTAAAAACGGAATTTTACCTTTCTTAATTTTGGCTAAGTCAAATCCAGCAACTTCTCCACTTCCTTTCGCAAGAGGCAAATCACCATAAAGCGTTCTAAGCAAACTACTTTTACCACTACCGGTTTTGCCAATTAAGTAAATAAACTCATTGTTTGCAATTTCTAAATTAACATCTTTTAGAACTTGGTTGTGTTCTATTTGAATAATAGCGTTTTCTAATTTGATGATCGACTCCATCAATTTTTTTTCAAAAGTAATAATCTAGAGGCATTAAATAAGATGGAATCAAAAGAGGTTTCTTTGTTTTTTTACACAATTAAAAATGATTCTATTAATGAATATCACTTTGAACAACATTGGGTTGAAAACTAAGCCATTAAAGCTATTTAAACCAGTTACGCAATAATACTTTTACATAGAACTAATGTGAGCCATTCCCTTTTATGATTTTACGAACACTAATTGTTGCTATTTCCCTCCTTTCTGCAGGTTTAGCAATTGGGCAAGAGAACGAATTTTATATTACTGAGATACAGAATTACAGAAGAGGCCTAGAATTATTCGATAAAGAAAAATTCGGGGCTGCTCAAAAGGTTTTCTCTCAAGTAATTGATGATGTTAATGATCCCAGAAATGAAACAAGTGTAAATGCTGAGTATTACGCTGCTATATGTGGAGTATATCTTTTTAACAGAGATGCTGACTTTTTGTTACGAGAATTTATTGAAAATCATCCAGAAAGCCCACAAGTTAAAAAAGCATATTATCAATTAGGTAGCTTTCATCACCGGAAGCGTAAATGGGGAAAGGCAATTTATTGGTTTAATAAAGTTAATCCTCATAATTTGTCTTCCTCCGAAAATTACGAATACCATTTCAAACTTGGGTATTCACATTTTCAACAAAAAAGCAATAAAGAGGCAGCCGAGCATTTCTTTCAAGTTAAAGACGTAGAAAATACCTATGCAGCACCTGCGCAATATTATTTTTCTCATATTACCTATGATCAAAGTAAAAACCAAACTGCATTAGAGGGGTTTAAAAAGTTAGAATCACATCCACAATTTGGAGCGGTCGTACCATACTATATTACTCAAATTTTATACAAACAAGAGAAATTTGACGAGGTTATTAAATACGCTCCATCTTTATTAGCGAATACCAATACAAAAAGAGTAGATGAGATTTCAAGATTAATAGGGGAATCATATTACGGTAAAAAACAATATGCTGAAGCAATTCCCTATTTAGAAAAATACATTAATCAATCTAAAAGTGATGCACCTGAAGGTCGGTATGAGTTGGCTTTTTGTTATTATAAAAACAAGGAATATGATAAAGCCATTTCGATCTTTGGAAGACTTGGTGCATACGAAAATGAACTTGGCCAAACGAGCTTGTATCAGCTAGCCGAATGCTATTTAAAACTGAAAAAAAAGAATGAAGCTCGCAACGCTTTTTTAGAAGTGTATAAAATGGCTTATGATGTTAAATTGACCGAAGATGGGCTATTTAATTATGCAAAGCTTTCGCTTGAATTGAAATTTGACCCATATAATAACGTAACCAAAGCATTTAAAAAATACATTGATGAATATCCAAATTCTGATAAAATTGATGATGCGTATAATTATTTGACTCAGGTTTACTTAACTACTAAAAACTACGACGAAGCTCTAAGCTCAATCGAACAAATTAAAGATTTAGATGTCAGGCTGAAAGAAGCATATCAGAAAATAGCATTCAATAAAGGTTTGGAGCAGTTTCAAAACCGAAAATATGAAGAGTCTACTCAATATCTCCAAAGATCAAGAAAATACCCTATCAATAAAGCGTTTAATACACTTACTTATTACTGGATAGCTGAAGCAAATTACAGACTTGAAAATTACCTAGATGCAATTGAAGGCTTTAAATCATATATTTATGAACCACTTGCTATTCTTCAACCCGAATTTGAAATGGCTCATTATAGTTTAGGATACGCGTATATGAAAATTGAAGATTATTCAAATGCTTCAACTTGGTTACGTAAATATTCTGATAATGTAAATGTTATCGATACAATTCGTAAATCAGATGCCAACATAAGAGTTGCTGATTGTTTTTTCATCCAAAAAGAGTATTACCAAGCAGTTGATTTTTATGGTGAAGCATCATTATTGAACAGTATAGATGCTGATTATGCTTTATTTCAAAAAGCGGTAGCACATGGAATCTTAAAAGATTCAGAAAGAAAAGAATCTACCTTACTAGGTTTGATTGAGAAATACCCAAGTTCAAATTACATTGATGGAGCAAAATATCAATTGGGTAGGGGGTATATGTTGGCAAGTAATAACCAAAAAGCGTTAATCTTTTTAGGTTCTGTTGTTGATGAGCATCCTAACTCTGTATATGTTAAAAGGGCATTAGTTAGTTTGGGCTTAATTCATTACAACAGCAACAACAACGCTGAAGCTTTAAAAGTTTTTAAACGAATCGTTAACGACTACCCAAATTATGAAGACTCTAAGGAAGCGTTGGTAGGAATTGAAAACATTTACATTGAAAAGGGGCAGATTGATGAATATGCCTTATATATTGATGGAATTGATTTCGTGAACTTAACTCAGGCATCTCTTGATTCAACAACCTTTCAAGCGGCAGAGCTAAAATATATGGATGGTGATTGCGAATCGGCAATTGAGTTTTTGTCTAAATATTTGAACAAATTTACACCTGCAAATTTTGAAATAAAGGCTAATTATTATCGAGCAGATTGTTATTGCAAAAAAGGAGATTATGATTTGGCTTTAGCTGATTATTTAACTGTGTCAAGCCGGGGTAACAGCGCATATGCCGAGGCTTCTTTGCTAAAAGCAAGCCAAATGATATACAAGAAAGAAAACTACAGTCAAGCTTTATCACTTTATGTTGACCTTGAAAAGATAGCTTCAACTACAGATAATTTTTACGTTTCAGTTACAGGGCAAATGAGATGTTTTTATTATTTGAATAGTATTGAAAGTGCTTCAGAATATGCAGACCGAGCTTTAATCAACGAAAAAGTAAATGAAGACGAATGGGTAGAGGCATATTTCATAAAAGCTGTTGCCTCAGAGCAAAAAGGAGAGTTTGAAAAAGCATTAACTTTCTATCAATTCGTATCAGATACAACTGAGGCTGAATTTAGTGCGGAGTCTAAATACCATATGGCTGAGATTTATTATAAGATGGACAGCTTTGATTTAGTAACGGCTCAAATAAATGAAATTGTAACACAAGTACCAACTTATGATTATTGGATTGCAAAAGGATTGATCTTACTATCGGATGTGTTTCTTGCAAATGGTGACATTTTTCAGGCAAAAGCTACTTTACAAAGTATTGTTGATAATTATACGGGTGATCAAATGCTAATTCAGATAGCAGAAACTAATCTTCAGAAATTAATTGAAATGGAGATACCTGAGGAAGAGGTTGAAGAAGAGCCAATGCAAATAGATTTTGGAGATTTAAATGAAGAAATGGAATTGCTTTTTGAGGATGAAGAAGAAGTTGACGAAGAATTGCCATCAAATAAAAACGACTAAGATGATTAAGAAGTTATACGCAATCACGATCCTGGTATTTGTTGCAGGACAATTGTTCTCACAAACCTTAAGTAGAACAGATGATACATTGAAAACCAAGGACGTTGTTATTATAAAAGAATTTGAGCCAACAATCATAACCCCTTCCAAGATAAACAACGTTCCAAAGCTTATGGAAACCGTTGATATTGAAACAAAGGAGCTAATTTACCCATTGTTAAGCACACAATATCCTACCTACTTTGAGGTATCGCCAATAAAGCCGGCGGTAATGAAGGGCGAGCCATTAGAAAAACTATACAAAGCATATCTAAAAGGCGGATATGGATTGTATAATACTGCTTTGGGAGAATTTTATATTAATAATTTACGATCACGAACGAAAAATTATGGTTTTCAGACCAACCATCTCTCATCAAGCGGAACTAAAAAGCTGGCAGGACATAATGGTTACTCTAATACCAATGCTACTTTATATGGAAAGCAAATCTATTTCAATAAGTCACTATTAGGCTCAGCAGGATATGAACATAAACGACATCATTTATATGGTTTTGGTGTTGATACACTCACGGATGCTTTCATCGATAGGGTTTTGAATAAAGATATAATTAAGCTAGATTACAATAAGTACAACGCTGATGTTCAATTCAAATCATATTTTAAAGATTCTAATTTGGTTAATTATGATTTGAATTTGTCTTTTTACGAATTGACTGATTCTTATGGACAAAAGGAAGACAATATTAATTTAGATGCAACCTTTGATCGGTTTTATAATTCAGAACAAGTATTTCTTGACCTAGGAATTGATTACAATAAATTAAAAACGACAGTTTATACCCACCAAAACACATTGGTTGATTTAGCTCCTTCTTTTTCAAAAGGAACGGATAAATGGAGAGTTAAATTGTCGATGAAAGTGTCATCAAATATTGACTCAGTAACAACCTTTTTCTTTTATCCAATAGCTTTTGCTAAGTACAATATGATTAGTAATTATTTAATTCCTTATGTTGGTTTAGAAGGAGGTTTAACACGTAACAATTATGACAATTTAAGAAATAAAAATCCTTTTTTACAACAAGATGTGACCATTGCAGTTTCAAATAAAAAATATGAGTTTTATGGAGGTTTAAGAGGTGAGTTTAGCTCTATATCTTCATTTAATGTGCGGGCGTCTCAAACAAAAATAGAAAACTACCCTTTGTTTATCAATGATTTCAGTGAACCTATAGCTAGCAAATTTGAGGTTGTTTATGACACCCTTGAAATCACTAATGTTACTGCAGAGATTAGCTTCCAGAAAGACAATAAGTTTAATGTTTTAGCAAGAGGCGATTTTTACCTTTATCAGGTTAACAAAGAAGCAGAAGCATGGCATTTACCAAGTTTTAAGGCAACACTTACAGGCTTTTATGATCTTCAAGATAAACTTGTTTTTAAATCTGACATTTATTACATTACAGGAAGAGTAGCTAAAACATTTGATGCAGCTCAAGGCGAGCCAGTAGGCTATGGAGCTTATTCAAAGAATTTGAAGGATTTAATTGATTTTAATCTTGGCATTGAATATAGATACAACAAGAATATTTCAGGTTGGTTAAACCTTAATAATTTAGCATCAATTAAATACAATCAATGGAATAATTATCCAAATCATGGGTTTCTATTTATGGTTGGGTTTTCATATTCATTTTTGGGTCAATAATATGTTAATTAAGTGTTGATAAAAATAGTTAAACCCCTTGTAAATAAAGCAACTTAACCAATTAAGCAGGGTTATATTTGTTGCTTAAGCTTAAAAAATAACGAATCATATGAGTGAAGAAAAAAACATACCTGAACAGAATGCTGCCAGCTATAGTGAAGATAGTATCCAGGCATTAGAAGGTATGGAACATGTACGGATGCGTCCGTCAATGTACATAGGAGATGTAGGAGTTAGAGGGTTGCACCATTTGGTATACGAAGTTATTGACAATTCAATTGATGAATCGTTAGCAGGCTACTGTGATAGAATAGACGTTTGGATAAATGAGGATAACTCTGTAACCACTAGAGATAATGGTCGTGGAATTCCGACTGGTATTCACAAAAAAGAAGGTGTTTCAGCTCTTGAGGTAGTAATGACCAAAATTGGTGCTGGGGGTAAGTTTGATAAGGATTCATACAAGGTATCTGGTGGGTTGCATGGTGTTGGTGTTTCATGTGTTAATGCTTTGTCATCTAAACTTACTGCAACTGTTTATCGTGAAGGTAAAATATGGCAACAAGAATATGGAATTGGGAAAGCTGTTAAGCCTGTTGAGGTTATTGGCGAATCTCAAGATAGAGGTACTGAAGTAACATTCTTACCTGATGATTCGATATTCGAAACTACCGTTTATAATTATCAAACTTTAGCAGGTAGATTAAGAGAGTTGTCATTTTTAAATAAAGGAATAACATTAACTATAACAGATAGAAGAGAAACAGAGGAAGATGGAAGTTATCCTACAGAGACGTTTTTATCGGAGGAAGGGCTTAAAGAGTTTGTTCGATTTTTAGATGAGTCTCGTGAAGCAATAATTGAAGACATAATTCACGTAGAAGGTGAGAAAAATGGTATTCCGGTTGAGGTAGCTATGGTTTACAATAATTCTTATGCTGAGAATATTCACTCGTATGTAAACAATATTAATACTCACGAAGGGGGAACACATTTAGCAGGTTATAGAAGAGGGTTGACCAATACACTTAAAAAGTATGCAGATGAATCTGGAATGTTATCTAAACTTAAGTTTGAAGTAGCAGGTGATGATTTCCGAGAAGGTTTAACGGCGGTTGTTTCTGTAAAAGTACAAGAACCACAGTTTGAAGGTCAAACTAAAACTAAACTAGGAAATAGAGAGGTGAATGCAGCGGTTAGTCAAGCTGTTAGTGAAATGTTGGCATATTATTTAGAAGAACACCCAAAGGATGCTCGTACCATAGTTCAAAAAGTGATTCTTGCGGCAACGGCTCGCCATGCAGCAAGAAAAGCACGCGAAATGGTTCAACGAAAAGGAGTATTAACTGGAGGAGGGTTACCTGGTAAATTAGCAGATTGCTCAGAGAAAGACCCTGCATTGTGTGAGGTTTACCTTGTCGAGGGTGATTCTGCGGGAGGAACGGCAAAGCAAGGAAGAGATAGAAACTTTCAAGCAATTCTACCATTACGTGGTAAAATATTGAACGTTGAGAAAGCGATGCATCATAAAATTTTCGAAAACGAAGAAATAAAAAATATATATACAGCTTTAGGAGTAAGAGTTGGCACAGAGGAAGATTCGAAAGCTTTAAACATCGAAAAACTAAGATACCATAAAGTGATTATAATGTGTGATGCCGATGTTGATGGTAGTCACATTGTAACATTAATATTAACATTTTTCTTTAGACATATGAAAGAACTTGTTGAATTGGGTTACATTTATATTGCAACACCACCTCTTTATTTGGTTAAAAAAGGAAGTAAAGAGCAATATGCTTGGAATGATGATGATCGCGACCGGATAGCCATGGAATTAAAAGGTGATGGAAAAGGAACTGGAATAGGAATTCAGAGATATAAAGGTCTTGGAGAAATGAACGCAGAGCAACTTTGGTCTACCACAATGGATCCTGAATATAGAACCTTAAGGCAAGTTTCAATTGACAGTGCCGCTGAGGCAGATCGAACATTCTCAATGCTAATGGGAGATGAAGTTCCACCAAGGAGAGATTTTATAGAACGAAATGCTAAGTATGCAAAAATTGATATCTAAAATTAGATTAAAAACACTCAAAATTGGGTGTTTTTTTTTGCTATAAAAAAACCAAGACTTCAATTATAAATCCTACTAAATAATTGAGTCTTGGTTAAAATAAAAAAAGCAAACCATATTGGCAGCAACCGAAATGCTCTACTTTTTATTAAGGAGTCGTAAAAGTCTAATATTTTAGTAACTGATGATTACAAATGATTTATTAATTGTGAAATGCCCGGTTTTGTGAGTGAAATAAATATGTGCATAACAAAATCAACATTATTTGTCGTTTTTATTAGGCCTGTTCTATCCCTTATTTTTATTTTCAATTTTTCAATAGTCGCCAAAAGCACTACTGAAATTCCAAGCATTCATTATAAAAAAAACGAAGTTTTTAAAGGAGCATCATGTTATAATATTATCCAAGATTCAAAAGGTTTTATTTGGGTAGGTACTTCAAAGGGTGTATTTAGATACGATGGTTTTGAATGGGAGCATTTCACTATAGCCGATGGACTTTGGGATAACGAAACATATCTGATAAAAGAATACAATGAAGAAATTTGGTTTATGCATGGGGCTAATGGTTTTAGCAAGTTTAAAAATGAGAATTTTGAGTCATTAAATGAGCTGAATAGGTCACTTGGGAATCACATTATCCGAATGAGCTCTTTGATTTCATTTAGTATTGATGGAGATTCAATAACCATTGGAAATAAGGCCGTTCATGCCTTCATTAAATCAGATTTACATGGGAATTTACGTCAAATCGAACTAATTCCAAGAAAAAACAATTACATGCTAAGCAAAGAATATGAGCCTGACATTAAAAAAGGGTATTCAGAGTTAGCTTCATTTTTGAAAACTAAAAATAATGAATGGGTGTACTCTATAAAAGTATACGCTAATAAAGTTGATTCTATTAATGTTTTAGTGGATGATAAGTCAATGGTAATAGATACTATTTTACCAATGAACATTAACACTGTAAATACAGTAAAATTAATTGAAAAAGGTAATATTAAGCTTCTGCATACTGCACATGAAGTTTATAAAATTATTGATAATAAAATTGTAAATCGTCATATTATCAATGATATTTCCAATATTAATTTTGGAAAAGATTCTTCGTTTTTTGTTAGTTCTTCGTCGGGGTTATTCAAAATCGATAAACACTTAAATATTATTGACACAATTTTGGACGGCGTCCCCGTGTCAACTTTTTTTGAGGATAGAGAGGGAGGTACATGGGTGTCAACATTATATGATGGACTTTATTATTATCCAAATTTGTCAGATCAGTTTTTGAATTGGCCAGCTGCAATCAGTAATCATGGAATTGAAAGAATAGGTCAAAATAAAATTCTGTTGTATTCTGATCTTGAAGGAATA
>TARA_B110000046_G_scaffold89631_1_pt1 | contig 18747 bp, 4 predicted proteins | sample TARA_B110000046 | Tara Oceans TARA_B110000046 (sample SAMEA4397157) | marine metagenome | biome: Polar Biome; feature: [DCM] deep chlorophyll maximum layer (ENVO:01000326); material: water (ENVO:00002006), including particulate matter (ENVO:01000060) such as... | depth 40 m
CAAAAAATTTGATGGAATGCAAGTGTATGGTTATGTGAAATATATTGCAACTATATGGATAAAAAATCATTTTCATTTTCTTTAAAAAACGCGACCTATCATGACAATGCTTATTAAGCTGTTCATTGATTTATCCATTAATTATTTCCACCAAACTTCGTTAATAACCCTTTTACCCACTAAAATGTGCTGCCCAATTGTAGGACATACATAATCTACATTGTTTGTCATTGCTGCTGCAGTAAACCGTTCCACTGGATCGTTCCAAGTGTGCAGCGATAAATCAAACGCTCCCCAATGTATTGGCATTAAAACCTTGCCTTTAACGTCCATTCCAGCTTGTACAGTTTGTTCTGGCATCATGTGAATGGCTGCCCACATATCATTGTATTGTCCACATTCCATCATGGCAAAATCAAAAGGACCAAGTTTTTCTCCGATTTCCTTGAAGTGTATTCCATATCCACCATCTCCACTAAAATATATGTTTTGGTTGTGCCCTTTTATAGCCCAACTAGCCCATTGGGTTTTGTTTCTATCGGTAATTCCTCTTCCAGAAAAATGTCGGGCGGGTGCTGCCGTAAAAGTTAAACCTTTAAAATCAGCGTATTCCCACCAATCTAGCTCAGTAATTCTATCGGCTTCTATACCCCATTTTTTAAGATGTGAACCAACTCCAAGCGCTGTGAAAAAATGATCGGTCTTGTCTTTTAATTCCAAGATGGATGGATAATCTAAATGGTCATAATGATCGTGAGAAATTATAATGGCATCTATATGTGGAAGGTCTTCGATTCTAATGGGTTGTTTGTAATTGAAACGATTTGTCATAAAACTCACCGGTGAAGCAGCTGGTCCGAGCATAGGATCTATCAAAATAACCTTTTCATCTATTTCGAGCATCACTGCAGAGTGACCAAACCAAGTAACGTGAGTAACAGAATCTTGAAGATTGGGGTGTTCAAAATCAAACTTAGCTGGAAGAGAATCAGTCGGGTGCTTTCCTTTGCTTGGAAAAAGAAATCCGGCCATCATTCCAGGTATTTTGGATATGGGTATATCCATTTTGGTTTCAATCAAATTATCAAAAACTCCTTCTTTGTAATGTTCCGATTCTTGAATTCTATTTAAATCATCTCCCTCTGGGGTTTGCCCAAATTGGGGCGCAGTGTATATGAAAATGGCAATGCCAAAAACTAAAAGCCCTATCAAAGAAAAGAGAATTATCATAAAACGTTTGAAAAATTTGAGCATGAATTGTGATTGTTATTTAGCGTCCAAAGAAAGGGAAAATAGGAAGAGTAAAATGGTTTTTAAAACCCCAATCTCCACCAATCATTCTAACAATACCATCTAAAACAGAACCCTCACCTTTACTACGACTACCAATACTTGATGCATGAGAAATAATTCGATTTACCAGTCTTGAAAAAGGCGAACTCTGCAAGTAAACTCTTCCATACCTCCGAGGAGTAGCCAAAAAGAGACCCTCGCCACCAAAAATCAAGGGACTTGAGCCTTAAGGTCTCAAAATCTAAAACCTTGATTTTTTGCTCGGCGGTATTTTCACCTTGCAAGCAGCTGGGTTATTTAGTTATCAATTCGTTATGGAAAAAATGAGCCCGGAAGAGTTGAGTCGGGCAATTTTTCTTTTGCTTCTTTTTCTTTTTCTCTTCGAAAGCTTTCGGGGAAAAGAAAATGTAGGGTAAATTCTCACTAATTAAATATTCATTATTGATACAACTAGTATTGAAAGTGCAATAACTTCAACTTGTTTGTAACCGAAAAAGCACTTTAAAATAGATTAGGAATTAATAAAATCAGTATAAATGGACTGTTGATTAAATCTAAAAATAAATAGGATGAAAAACCATCCCATTTTTGTTGAATTCTAAAGTTGGAAAAGGGAATTTAATCAAACCAAAAGAAGCTAGAAATGTATTAACAAAACGACTTTTTGTTTTTATTCTATGAAGATCAATGTCCAAGGAAAAATAAAATTGAGAATAGCGCTCAAAAGAGGGAAGAGGTTGTCCGTTTTCGTTGATATTTGGATTAGATTCTCCTCCAATCATTCCATCGGCTCCGTATCCCAAAGAGACACTTATCCATTTTGGAAATTTACTCCCCTTATTTAAAAAAGAATGAATATTTGTCGATAACCAGTAGGTCTGTCCGTTATAATCTTTCAAGATTTGTTGTCCAAAATTCTCTCCCAAAAGTTTAGGTCTATGTTGTGGATATTGGGTAGCATGGAATGAAAATTTAGGTGTTATTCTTTGTTCTCTCCAAGCTATTTGCTGCCCAATAAACAAGGCTGTCCCAAGGGTGTTTGCTGCCATATCTCCCCATGAAAAACCCCATTGGGCATTGTAACCGTCCATTATCTCAAAGATGGTTTGATACACGAAGCCCCAAGTCGCACCGAAGGCCAATGAACTACTTTCATTTACACCAGACCATTTCAGTGAATTGTAACCCAAAACACCTATGCAGTAGGAGCTGAAGGCATGCCCGAATTTATCAATACCTTCCCATTCTCCCCAATCATTGAAGGTGTGAAACTCACTTTTTGGAAAATTCTTGTACCAAGCTTCATTCAGTACCATTAGAGTAGAGACGGTAATTACTGCAGCGCCAGCAGTAACACCAAAAACCCTTTTATTCTTTAGCGAATCTGGATAATTCATCCAATGTGCAGGATGCATTGACATTTGAGATGTTCGGTTGCTAGATAAATTTAATTCATACGAATGAAAACGTTTGTTTGGCTTATCGAACTCAAGGATATTTTGCTGAGAAAAGCAACCAAATCCAATTAACAAAAAACAAAAAAACACTCCAGTTTTCACGTGCCAAAAATAACAGCAAAATGACCATGAGTTTAATTGGCGTTAACTTTAAAAATCAATGATTCTTCCAATAGTTGGTAAAATTGTTCCACTGCTGTTTTGAACCTCTTCCATATCGTAATATTTCTGGTCGCAGGAAGCTAAAGCATTCACTACTATTTGATTTTGATGAAGCATATTCCTTAGGAATTAAAAGCGCCCTTTCTTCTGCCTTAAATCCATATAAATTTTGAATGTCTAAATAAATATTGAGATCTCATTTCTTAAAATCCTATGTTTTATCGACTCTTATATCCAATTGATGAAATTCGGATAATGTATTTTCATTTATTCGACTATAATCTAGAATCCCGGATAGATTAATTTTATAAACTGCAAGTTGAGCAGATTCTTGCAAAAAATAAGGCGTGTTAGGTATTCCTTGAACATATCTCCAACTTTTTCATATAACCTCCTATTTATTGGTATCTATAAATGAATAGGCGGAGAACAGTTTGGTTATTAAGGAGAAGACAAATGTCGATTACGATTTACCTTTAAACCTAATAGTAATATATACAATGGCTCAAGTTCAATTCGAAAAAATTAAAATCGTATAGCAGGTTTTTGTTACTTTTTAAGTAAAGTAAGTAGTTTATTGAAGAAGTCTAACTCAAATAACTATCAAGACTGCCATAAAGTAAATCACTGGTTTTGTCCATGAGAGATAAAACCATCATCAATTCCTATTTCTTAGAGTAAACCCAAAAATTACCATTGATTGTATCTTTTAAAGTTCCAGTTTTCAGTTTCTCGATTTCTTGACGAGCAGCCTTCAAGTTATCGAAAGATTTAGTATAAACAAAGAAAAACTTTCTGTCTTCTCTACTCACAACTTTAGTCTCGATACCAGATTCTCTTTTCAACATACGTTGGTAGGCTTTGGCATCTTCTATTTTAAAGTAAGCCCCCGCAATGGTATAAAATTGAACGTATTCTTTTGTGCTTTTTTGGTCTGTTTCTTTCGATTCTTTGGAATTTGGTGAGGTTAAATCTTGATCTTTTTTAAGTAGATCAATCTCTTTTCGAATTTCGTCTAAATCGTTAGAAGTTGCGCTCGAATTATTTTTAGAATCCTCTTCTATTAGTTTTTTCAACTCTTCAATTTGTTTTTCTAATTCATTAATTTTGGTATTGTCTGCTTCAGAAAGAGATAAATCCCGCTTAGTGTCATCTTTAGAATTAGATGAATTAACCTGGTTATTCTCTATTACTTTATCCATTTCAGGCTTTTCTGTTTCGTAGGTTTTCTTTAGCGTGTTTACTTCTTTTTTCTGGTTTTGAATTTCTTTTTTTTGCTCCTTAAGCTGTTTATTCAATTCTTCATTTTCTTTCTTTAAATCACTTATATCTTCTTCTTGATTGCGTATTGCTCTAGATATTTGTGCATTGCTTTTTGAGCTTTTAGTAACGCTGCTTATACGATATCCCATTGCTATTTCATGCGACCCTTTATTGTAGGTTCTCATTCCCCTGGGAGACAAATCATAAGAATAGCCTACAATTAATCGATCTAAAACTTGTGCTCCGGCAAGAAAAATAATCCCGGAATTTTGACGATAACCTAAACCACCCCAAAATTTTTCTTTCCATTTTACAACAGTATTTATTTCCATAGAGACTCCCGCTCCTTGAACATGACGAGCAAAAAATGTTGGGGTAATGTCAATTGGCTTTTTATTTATGTGGAAATCGTAAGAGACAAAAAGATTAAAATGTCTTATGTTTTTATACGTTGCAGATTTTTGGTCAATATCGTTTTCATACTTAAAACCACTATTTAGTAATTGATTTACAGATAGCCCAGCTTTTAATTTTTTCCACTGATAAAACAATCCGAAATCCGCATCAAAAGACATTTGAGATGAGTTATAGTCCAGCAAGCTAGCTTCACTTTGGTCCTCTACTCTAATTTTTGAAAAATCTATTTTTTTCTGAATAAATATACCGGCCAAACCAAAAGATAATAAATGATCTTCCGTGATGGGAAGTTTATAACGCAAAGAAAATTCTCCGCTAGTAGTATTAAAAAGATGTACCTGATCAGTGTTTAATTTTAATCCAATAGCGTACTTATTCTCTTTTATAGGTGTTTCGAATGTAATCCCAGATGTTCTTGGTGCATCTTGAAGCCCAACCCATTGCTGACGATGATTAAGCATAAATCTTGTTTCGTTACTTGAGCCAATTGCCGCTGGGTTTATCAAATAAAAATTAAGGTAATTTTGACTATAAATAGGAGTTTGTTGGGCAATAACACGGTTAAAGCCTAAAATTGAAATAATTGTAATTAGTAAATATCTCATAATTCCTATTTGTTATTTCTTATTATTGAAACTGCACCTTTATAGGTTTTGTCTGAATTGGGGAAGGATAACGTGTAATAATATGTACCGTCTGGTAAAATATCACCGTTTTCATTTCGACCGTCCCAGTCGTTTTGGTACCCTGTAGTCTTTAAAACCTCGCTACCCCATCTATTGAATATACTTATTTGACATTCTATGTAGTTTTCTATATTGGTGATTATCCAAAAATCATTTTGCCCATTTCCATCAGGTGTAATAACATTTGTGGGGATTAAATTGTAATCTGTAGAAACTTCAATAGTTTGCAAAGCAACGTTCGAACATCCATTTCTATCATAGCCAGTAACACTATATGCAGTGCTTTCCACGGCATCGAAAACAGGATTTTTGATTGTGGAATTGTCTAGTCCGTTTTGAGGAAACCATTCGTATCTAATTCCGCCTTCTGCTTGAAGCTTCATTTCAATTCCTTTACTTACTGATGTGTCTTTTCCTAAAGTAATATTTGGCGGTTCATAAACTTCAGCATCCCTAGTAATAGAATCTTTACAGAGCTGAGTCGAAATTGCAACCAATTTTACTTTGTATTTTCCGGGTTTTTCGGGTGCATAAATGGGTTCTGGAATAATCGCCGTTCCGCCGTCACCAAAGTCCCAAGAATAACTTAATCCGTTAGCTGAAATTGCAGAAGTATTATTCACTTGATAGTCTGCATTAAGGCAAGTATTGGTAAGGGTGAAATTAGCAATAGGAACTTCATATATTTCTACAGATTGTGTTAGTTTTTCTCGACAACCTTTGTCTGAAGTTGCCTCAAGAGATACGTCATATTTTCCATTATTAAGAAATAAATGAATGGGCGATTTTACACTGCTTCCAGTGCCATCCCCAAAATCCCAAGCATAAGTAACTACCGATCCATTGCTCATTTTTGTGCTGTCTGTAAAAGGCAATTGAAATCCGTCGCATACTGAAGTAAACACATAATTTACTGAAGGAGCTTCATGAGATATCACAGTTTTATTTATGGTGTCAGTACATCCAAATTCGGATATGGCCACCATAATTACATCGTACTTCCCGTTTTTTGAAAAAACATGACTTGTATTTATTAGGGTATCGGTTTTAGTATCCGCAAAATCCCAATAATATTTTAGAGACCCTTGAACACTAATTGAACGATTTATGAATGGAGTAGTGTCGCCAAAACAAACACTTGTAAATCCATAATCTGAAACAGGATTTGCATAAATGGTAATGTTTTTAGTCATTAAATCTACACAACCAGAATCTGTATTTTGGGTAAGCGTAATTTTATAATTGCCCGGTCCGCTGTAGTAATGTGATGGGTTTTTATTATTTGAATTACTTCCATCTCCAAAATCCCAAGCAAAAGATACTGCTGTATCAGGTATATTAGAGCCATTACTATACTGACTGTTATCAAATAAATAAGCCGAATCTTCAAAACAAACATTGGTAAGTGAGAAATTAGTTTTTGGTTGTGGATTTACCCAAACCGTTTTAAAGACTGTGTCACTGCAATTGTGAATGGAGTTTGTAACCAATTGAACTGTGTATTTTCCAGCATTTTGATAAGTATGTTTAGGGTTAGGCATAGTTGATGTCGCTAAATCTCCAAAGTTCCAATTCGAGGTTAAATTTCCTAATTTAACAACAGAAGAATTTTGGAATACCATCGATTTCCCAAGACAAACATTTACAGAAGAGAAATTAGAGGTTGAACGAGGATAAGAAATTACATTTTGCGTAATGGAATCTTTACACCCTGAAGCGGTTTCTGTAACTACTAGCTTTACATTATAAGAACCATCATTTGAGTAGGAATTTCTAGGGTTTGTAGTTGTACTTGTTGTTGAATTCCCAAAGTTCCAATTGTATGTAAGGATAACACCTGTGAAAGGGTAGGTAGATGAATTGGTGTATTGGTTGGAGTCATTAACACATAAATTAGTAACAGTATAAGCCGGCACGGGAAGCGCATTTACGATTACGTTTTTTGAATTCGAATCAAGGCACCCACGGTTTGTAGTAACTTTTAATTTTACTGTGTAAGTTCCATATTTATTGTATTTGAACAATGGGTTTTGAATGTTTGACCCGTTATTATTTCCAAAATCCCAACTATAAGAAGAAACCAAAGCATTAGTTACAGTAGTGCTGTCCGAAAACTTGGTGGAACTTCCATCGCAAACAGTATCACTAATAAAATTTACTGAAGGTAATGCGTGTACCGTTACTGGTTTGCTAACCGAATCAACGCAGCCTCTATTAGAACTCACAATAAGTTTCGCACTATAGGGACCTGTAGTGGTGTAGCTATACTTAGGATTTTTAGCAATGGATACTCCACCAATTACGCCAAAATTCCAATTGTAGTTAATCGTACCGGTATTTAGAAAAGAAGCATCTATAAATTCAACCGAATCACCAAGGCAAGCACTTACAATTGTGAAATTTGCCACCGGTTTCTCATAAATTATTAGAGTTGCCAATTTAGAATCAACGTAACCAGAATCAGTTATGGCTTCCATAGAAACTTTATATGCACCTGAGCCAGCATACAAGTGTTTGGGATTTTGATCCGTAGAAAAAGTCCCATCTCCAAAATCCCATTTGTAAGTCATTCCACCTTTTTTAACAAATGTGTTATTAACGAAGTTGGCTGAATCGTAAACACAAACTTTATTAACCGAATAATTTGCTTGTGGAACAGGGTTTACAACTACTATTTTTTTCAAGGTATCGCTACATTTTCCGGTAAAAGAAATAAGTTCAACCGCATAGTCTCCAGTATCGGAATAAGTGTGTGTCGGGTTTTGAACAACAGAAGTATTTCCATCGCCAAATTTCCATAAAGAGCTCATTCCTCCTGTCGATATTGTGGAATTGTTGGTGAGCGAAAGCGCTTTGCCTTCAGCAGCTTTTTGGGCAAACCATATAGACTTCGGTTGTGCGTTTACAATAACCGTTTTGATAATAGAGTCAAAACAATTATTGCCAGACGTATAAGTTAATTTTACTGAATAACTTCCATTCGCAGGGTAGGTGTAATTTACTGAATTTGTATTGGCGGAAGCTCCATTTCCAAAGGCCCAAATGGACGTTCCAGAACTAGGAGTAGAGGCATTAACAAAAGGAGTGGTTTTACCTTGGCATATACTTGCTGCACTGAAGTTTACTATTGGTGTAGTATCTATAATAGCAGTTTTAATTATCGAAGATTTACAGTTGTTTACCGATGTAGCTATCATTTGAACTGAGTATGTCCCTGCTTGGTTATAAATATGTTTTGGGTCATTACTACTACTCGATTTCCCGTTTCCAAAAGCCCAGAAATAGGTGTTTCCATTTCCTTTTATGGTTTGATTGGTAAATACAGATGGCGACTTTTGACAAACACGAGTTACTGAAAAATTTGCAATAGGAGTAGAGTTAACCCAAACAACTGCAGTGTCACTGAATTTTGTTCCACAAGCACCTCCACTTATTTGTGTTCTGTAATGTGCACTTACATTTAAATTAGTGTAATTAGTTAACGTAGAAGTGTTTATTACATCAGTCCATGTTTTCATGGTATCATTTGAAACTTGCCATTTATCAATCTTTCCACTTTGGTTTCTAAGGGTAATTGTACCAGAATTGTTTCCTTGGCAAACGCTTGTACTCCCAACTAAATTACCGCCAGCAGTAATTGGAACTACTGTAATTTTTACACTTGAAGAGGATGTTTCTGAACAGCCTTCCGATTTTAAAATACTTCGATAATAAATTGTAGATAATAAATTGGAAAACACCAAACTGTCGGTTGAGTTATTTTTGCTAGCCCAAGGTCCTACACTACTAGCAGAAGTTTCCCAACGTAATACCTTACCTGTGTGACCACTTAATTTAATTGTAGCACCATTGGAAGCCGCACATACTGTAGCGGAATCACTTAACGATCCTCCAACAGTTGCCGGAGAAATTGTTTGCTTGCCAATAGCCGAAGTATCTGCAACGCAAACTCCCGATTTAACAATACTTCTGTACCATGTTTCGGCATTTACATTAGTATAAGCTACGCTATCATTAGTTAATCCCATTGATGTCCATGTAGATCCACTATTTGTAGATTTTATCCAATCAGTAACACCTCCCGTTTTATTTTGAATGAATACTTTACCTGAGTTACCTGATATACAAACTGGTATAAACCCACCTAAGTTACCACTATTGGTAGTTGGGTCAATAGTAAGTTTTGAAGCTGATGAAAACTGAATATTACATCCTTCATTTTGAACCACTGCTCGGTAAGATGTAGTTGATTGAAGTTTGCTGTAGGCAACAGAAGTTGAAGTATTAACCATATCTGCCCATGGGTTATTTCCTGTTTCGCTACTTTGCCAGCGAAGAACAGAACCCGTATTTCCAGTTAAAGAAAGTGTTCCTGAGTTTATTCCGAAACATATATTTGCAGTACCGCTAACACTGCCTCCAACTGTGGGAGCATTTACAGTTACTTTGTAAGCAGCAGAAGTATCGTTTGCACAAACGCCACTTTTAGTAAATGTTTTATACCAAGTCGTTTGTGCTAAATTGCTAATATTATAGCTAGTTAAAGGATTTGCAATAACTGTCCAAGCAACGTTATTTGTTGATTGCAGCCAATTTTGTACAGAACCAATAGAACTAGATACTGAAATTACCGAGCTATTTGTTCCGGTACATAATTCATTTACGCCGCTTAGAGTTCCAGATTTACTGGCAGGGTCCACTAGAACTCTTGTGACAGCTGAACGAACCGTGTCGCAGCCAGTTTTTGCCACAATAGCACGATAATAAGAAGTAGTGGTAAGGTTTTTATAAACTTGTTTGGACCCATTATTAAAAATAAAAGACCAAGGCCCACCCGAAGAATTAGCTTTTTCCCAACCAATAACATTTCCTGAATTACTGGATAAAGAAAGTGTATCTTCATCAATACCGTAACAAGTAGAAATAGAGTTTAGTCCATTTTTTCCTAGTACTTTTCCTCCCAAGGTTGCGCTATTCACAATAACTTTTACGATGTTAGAAGTATCTTTAGAACAAGCACCATTTTTGGCAACAGTCCTATACCAGGTTGTAGTTGTTAAATTGATGTATGTAAGCTTTTTAGTAGTTATTCCAGAGTTATCATTCCAAGTTGTTCCGTCATCAAAAGAGGTTTGCCAACTAGAAACTAAACCAATTGCGCTATTTAAATTTATATCTTCAGTATTGCTGTTAGTACAAACTGTATTATCTCCAGTAAGTGTTCCTGCACGCGTAGTTTTATCAACTCTTATTTTTACGCTGGAAGAAGCAGCTTCTGGGTCCGAACCAACTTTTACGATGGCCCTGAAATACGTTGTTTGCACCAAATTTGAATATGCAAAAGTTGTACTTGTGTGTGCAATTGTACTCCAAGGATTTCCACCAGTTGTAGAAGATTCCCACCTAATAATGTCTCCAAGGTGACCGCTTAAATTAAGTGTTCCAGAATTAATCCCAGTACAAGCTGAGTCTAAATTATTTGTTGCTGCAGTTTTTACTGCGCCACCCACTGAAATGGGAAAAGCGTAGCTTGTTTTTCCGAACATCATAGTCGAAAAAACAATCAGCGAAATGAAATATAGTTTTCTCATCTTTCTAAATTATCTACTTATTATTACTCTAAAAGTTTTACTCTCTCGTCCCACAATGGCTTTCATAAAATAAACTCCAGGAGCAAGATTTTCGAATCTGTAATTTTTTACGTAGGATTCAATTCCTTCAACAAACTCCTGATGTATAATTACACCTCGCATATCAAAGAAATAGAGCGCCACATTATCTTCTTGGTTTAACTCTAAAATTAATCTAAATGAACCAACATTGGGGTTGGGATACAACTTAGCCTTAATGAATAAGGAAGGCTCCATTTGTGTTAAAAATTGAACTGAACCAGCTGAACTTCCAACTTTCTTTCCAACTTTCTTTCTTTTAGAAACTGTAATTTCTTTACTATGTGAATCACTACAAGTTCCATTACTTACCGTTAGTTTTACATTGTATTTACCTTCAACATAATATATATGTTCCGGATTTTGAAGAGTCGAAGACGTTAAGTCACCGAAATTGTAATTCCAAGTTTTTATATTTGGGTAAGAAAGGTCAACAAACTGAACAGAATCACCAATAGATACTCTACTTGTAGATAGGAAATAAACCAAAACTGTGTCGGTATTTGCTTTTAGTGTAATGGTGTCAGATCCAACACAACCACCGGCGGTTGTTAATTCTACATAATACTTTCCGGCATCTTTTACAATTACTTTTTGGCTTGTATCGCTCAAATTATTTGATCCTCCCCAAGTGTAACTTGCACCCACGTTTTTGGCATCGAGCTCTATTTCCTGGTTGATACAGAAACTAATATCTGGACCCAATTTTATGGTTGGCGAAGAAGCCAAAGTAATTTTTATTGTATCGGATTTACTGCATCCAATCGCGTCTGTAACTTTTACCCAATGTGTGCCAAAATTACCTATCGAAATAGTTTGACCTTTTGATTTGTTTGACCACAATACTGTATTTCCAACATTGTTGGCATTTAGCGTTAACGTGCTTCCAGTGCAAATGCTAGTATCCTTACCTAAATCAACTTTAGGTGCAGGATTAACAGTGATTGTCACTGAATCTGTTTTGTTACATGTTTTTGAAGTTGTTACTTTAACCCAATAAGTTCCAGCTGTTTTAGCAGTTAGTTTTTGGGCCGTTGAAGCATTGTTCCATAAGTAACTACTCCCTGTGTTTTGGCCATCAAGAACTAAGCTATCACAAGCTTTTCGGTCAGCACCTAAATCTAAAATTGGTAATGGGTTTAGAGTAACGTTTATTGCGCTTTTGTCGCTGCAGTTTTTAGCGTCTGTTACCGTTACGGAATATGCTCCACTTTTAGAAACAGAAATTGTTTGTGTCCGATTACCATTCGACCATAAATAACGGCTTCCCGTATTTTTGGCATCCAAAGTAATATCTTGATAATGACAAGTATCTAAGTTGTTTCCCAAATTAACCTGAGCGCCTGCAGTAAAATTAACTAAAACAGTATCGACTCCAGCACAACCCATAGTATCAGTCACTTTTACCCAAAATTTACCAGCAATGGATGGAGCAGTGGTTTGAGTGGTGTCTCCATTCGACCACAAGTATTTTTTACCACTATGTTTAGCGTTCAATACGGGTGGATTGTTCGCGCAAGTAGTAAGATCACCTCCTAAGTTTACAACGGGTAAGGGGTTAATGGAAACAACTATTGTATCTTTCGATACACATTTACTTACGGATACGTTCACAATATAACTTCCATTTTGATTGGCTTTTATTGTTTGTGTTTTCGCATTATTATTCCATAAAAAGCTCGCGCCAGTATTTCCGGCGTCCAAAAGAGTATCGCCACAAGCAGTTATATTAGGACCTAAATTTACAGTAGGCCGGTTAAGAATAGAAACTTGTACCGTATCTTGGTTAGAACAACCTTTTGTGTCGGTCACTGTAAGTATTAAGGTATCTGTAATTCCAATTTTAGTACTTCGTGTTGTAACACCTGAAGACCAATTGTAAGTATTCCCAGAAGGATAATTATTTAAGGATGTGAGTGAAATAGAATCTCCAGTACAACCCGTTTTATTTAACCCAAGGTTTACAGCAGGTATTGGAAGAATAGAAAGGACCATTTGATCTTGAGTTACGCAAGTTCCATTTGCTACTGTAACTTGATAAATTCCGCCTTTTGAAGCAGTTAATATTTGGGTAGTATCATTTGTGTTCCATTTGAACTTAAGCCCGATGTTATTTGCATTTAAAACCAATGATTTACCTGAGCAAATTTGCCTATTTCCACCAATATTAACAACTGGCTTGCTTGTGAAATTAATAACAGAACTATCGCTTGCTGTACATTTATTTTGATCTGTTACCGTTACTTTGTATGTACCAGAATTTGTAACTTGAATGGCTTGCTTAGTAGCAGAATTACTCCAAACATAAGTTGCTCCTGGGTTTTTAGCATTTAACAAAACATTTATTCCTTGGCAAGACGTTACATTTCCCCCTAAATTGGCTTTAGGTGCAGAATATGCCTGAACATTAAGATTTGCTTTTCCAACACATTTATTGGTGTCGGTTACGGTTACTAAATAAAACCCTGTTTTTGAAATAGATAATTTTTGCGTGGTGTCTCCAACACTCCATTTGAATTTACTTCCAATATTTCCTGCATCTAACGTTAAAGTATCGTTGGAGCAAATTGAGCTTTTTGAACCCAGATTCACTACCGGAATAGCATTGAAAGTAACCTGAACAGTATCTTTAGAGGTGCATCCGCTTTGTGTGGCAGATACAGAATAACTGCCGCTCGATTTTGCGGAAATTGCTGGTGAAGTACTATTGTTGGACCAAAGCACAGTATAAGAAGGATTTCCTACCGAAAGTAATAGAGAACGACCATCACATAGATTAGTGTCTTTTCCTAAATTTACCGTTGGTGAAGGGTAAACAGTAATATTACTACTTGTGTTATTGCTGCAATTATTTGTGTCCGTTACAGTTACAGAAAATAGTCCCGAAGAAGTAGGGGTTTGAATTCTATTCGTGTCATTGTTATTCCATAAATAGTTGAAACCGTTGGAACCTCCTGGGTCAAGTGTAAAGGAAGTACCGGAACATCCACTTTGGTTTTTGGCTAAAGAGATTTTAGGAAGCGCACTTATTTTTACTACTACTGTATCTGTTCCATAACATGAATTTATTGTATCCGTAATTTTAGCCCAATAAGTCCCAGAGGTATTAATGGCAAAGGTTTGTATTGTTGAGTTGTTAGTCCATAAATAAGTTCCATTTGTAAAAGTGCCAGCATTTAGTAATACACTATTAGTACCGCACAAAACTCTATCGCTTCCTAAATAAAATGACGGAGAAGCTTTGTATGTAACTTTAACGCTATCATTTGTAGAACAGTTGGTGCTTGTATCGGTAACTTTAACAACATAAAATCCAGCACTTGGATTTGTAAGAGTTTGTGTGCTATCTCCGTTCGACCAAAGAAATTTATTTCCTGAATTTGCCGCATTTAATGTAACAGGAATTCCATTACAAACACTTACATCGCTTCCAAGGTTTACAACGGGAGGTGATTTTATGGTTACAGTAATCGAATCAATACCTACACAATTGTTTTGATCCGTTACAGTCACTTTAAAAGTTCCTGTTGATGTCAGTTTTAAGGTTCTGTTTGTGTCAATAATAGACCTAGACCATTTATAAGTAGAACCTGGATACTTTGCATCGAGAATGGTAACTCCACAAGAGGAAAAGTTAGTTCCTAAATTAGGGTCAACTTGAGACCCTAAAGTAACTTGTAAGCTATCAACAGCATTACAATAATTTGGACCAGCCAAGGTTACTGTTACAATATATTTCCCTGAAGAGCTGGCGGTTATAGTTTTAGTAGTATCTGAAGTACTCCATTTATAAGTAGCTCCTGGGTTTTTCGCATCTAAGGTTAATGAAGAGCCGCAAGTCCTTTGAGTTCCCCCAAAATTTAATACTGGTAGTGAATCAATCACAACTTGTTTAGTTATAGAATCTCGACACCCTTGATTAGATATAGCAACCAATTCAATTTTATATTGGCCTGCTTTTGGATATAATTTTGATGTATTTAAAGTTGATGAAACACTAGGGTCGTTTTCAAATCGCCATAAATAGCTGCTAATGCTTCCGCTAGCAATGGTACTTTGGTTTGAAATGGAACTTATCGTGCCGGCACAAGTGCGCGCATTAGCTGTATCGAAATTTAGGATAGGCAGTGGGTATACGTTTACAGCTTTTATTAAAGAATATACACAACCTGAATCTGAAGTTACTTTAAGGGTTACGTTGAAGTTACTTCCAGATTTGTATGCATGATCTGGGTTTTGAAGAATGCTCGTATCTCCATCGCCATATTTCCAAACATAGTTTAATCCTTCTTTTGATTGAATTATTGAGTTATTTGTAAAAACTACTTTTTTTCCAGCACAAACATTGGTATTACTGCCAAAGTTTACAATAGGAATGGGGTTAATTGATATTAACTCAGAACTAGTGTCAGAGTAGTTATTTGTATCTTTTGCAATAAGTTGAACCAAAAATTTTCCAGATCGACTAAATGTATGATTTGGCGATTTAGTTGTACTTGTAGTACCATCTCCAAAATTCCAAAAGTAGGTTTGAGAATTTTGTGATACGTTACTAAACATAACATTTGATCCTTTGCAAACCGAACTACTCGAAATTCCGAATAATGAAACTGGTATAGTAGCCGTAGAAATAGAATCTGAAATGCTATCCTTACAACCAAAGTTAGATGTCGCTAATAGAGTTACTGAGTATTTTCCAATGCCAGGATATAAATGACTGAAAAATGATTTAGCAGTTGTGTCCATTTTACCATCGCCAAATTTCCAATCGAAAAACAATGACCCATTTCTACCACTTTTCAAGTAAGAAGTATTGGTAAATTGTATTTTCTTTCCTTCTATGTTATCTCTTTTAAATGAAAACTGAACAGCAGGTTGAGGTTCAATAGTTATTTTTTTATTCACTAGTTTATAACACTTCCCTTTTGTTGCAGATAGAGAAACAGTATAGGTGTTAGCTTTGGCATAAACTCTTTTCGGATGATATGTTTGAAGGTAGCTTGTGTCATTGGCGCTTCCGTCGCCATAGTTCCAAACATAAATATTGCCCACAGTGTCTGATGTGTTTGTGAATTTAATAGTATCTAAGTAACATACAGTATCCTCTAGTATTGTAAAATTAGTACTAGGCATTGAAAGTACTTTAATATGTTGAGTATCTGTGCTTAAACAGTTGTATTCTGATATGCTTGTAAGTTTAGTAATATAATTTCCTGGACTTGGATAAACGTATTGAGTAAAGGTGGTGTTATTTGCCCCGTTAGAGTTTCCGAAATCCCAATTGTAAGTATATTTATTTTGAGCTGTATTTTTTACAAAACTATTTTTTATTCCTAAACAAAATGTTTTAAGAGTAAGGTTATATGACGAATCAGGCAGGGGGTGCATGTAAATTATTTTACTAATGCTATCTCTACAGACATTGGTTAAATCAGTTGGTCGAACTTTAAGTTTTACTGTAAACGGTTGATCAATACCAAATCCAGGGGTTGAAGGGTTGTAGCGGTGGCTAGGATCCTTAATTACTGATGTGTCTCCGTCGCCAAAACTCCAATTATAAAATAAATTACCACCATTGCTCATACTTGAGTTATTGGCAAAAGCTGAAGTTTTATAGATACATACACTTGCCAAACTAGTATCAAATTTTGCAAAGGCCAAAGCATAAAACCTTACGGCTTTAGTAATTTGAATTGTACAGTTTTTATTTGAAATCACTTCTAAATTAACATTTCTAGTAGCTGGAGAATCAAAATTGTATTTAAAAGAAACATTTGGAATTATTTGAACTCCCTTTGCATCATTAAAATTCCATCGATAAGTCATGGCACTTGCGTCAGGGATACTAGTGTTATTGGTAAATCTTATGCTATCATCGTCGCAGTTATTACTAAAAGAAAATTTAGTATCAGGAATCGGATGAATTGGTACTTGTTTAACGACTTGGCTGCTACATGGATTACCCAAATCCGAAGCACGAGCTACTAATCTCACATTATACAACCCTAAGGTATCATACAACAAAGTTGGGTCTTTGGTAGCTGATGAATCTCCATTTCCAAAATACCACTTGTACAACATAGAAGAACCATCGGACATGGTAGATTGATTTTTAAATACCGAATTAATATTTTGGCATTGAGTAGCTAAAATAGTATCGAATATAGCCGTTGGTAATGCATAGTTTCTAACTATCATGGTAGTGTCATCAATACATCCTTTATTACTAGTTGCTCTTAGTACCAAATTATAGTTTTTCGAAGTTTTATTGGTGTAGGTGTAATTAAAACTACCCGCATCGGTTCTTGAGATGTTTCCATCTCCCATATCCCAGTTGAAAGTGTTGTTTCCGGGAGAATCTATAGTAGATAAATTAGTAAATGATATTGCATCTCCGCTACAGTTATTTCCTCCATCAAATTTAGCAATCGGATTTGGAAAAATAGTTAATGAGTTGGTTGCAGTAATACTAGTACATTTTTCAGAAACGGTATAAAATTTAGGGCTAAAAGGTAAACTTGCCGAATGTTTGGTGAATTTGATACTAGGGTTTAATGTATTTCTAGCAGGAGTATTTAAGGCATTTGCATTGAGTTCACCAAAATCCCAATAGTATTTAGGGTTATTAAGAGCGGGTGCACCGATAGGGGTTGAAATAACCGTTGGTGTAAATGAAACCAGAGTATCTTCACATTTATCACTGACCAAAAACGAAACTTGAGGCATTGGTTTAATACGAACAATTTTCGAAGAGTCATTTTTACAACCGTATTGTGAAGTGGCTTTTAATTTTATGTTGAATACATTAGAGGAAGTATAGGAGTGTGAAACACTTGCATTTTGAGAACTAGATGTTTTACTATCTCCAAATTCCCAATTATAAGTAACATTGCTTTCTTTAGTATTAGTAAGTTTAATTGCGGTACCATAGCAAACTGTATCTTCTTTAATAGAAAAATCAGGAATTGGAAGTGGATGCACCACAATGGAAACTGTATTAAATGAATCTTTACAGCCAAGGTTGCTGGCTACATGAACTTTCGGGGTGTAGTTGCCAGCAGTTGCGTAGGTTATTCCGGTTGGGTTTTGTTGAGTAATTTTACCACTATTATTTGTGTTTGTTTGTGTTTGTCCAAAATCCCATCTAAAGCTTACTACATTTTTCCCAGTACTAGCTTGGAAAGAAAGTGTCGAGTCAATACAAAAATTTAGTGGACTACGGATCGGTGAAATAGTGGCTGAAGCATTGGTAACAGGCAGTGGCCTCACTTGTATGGTTTTAGTAATAGTGTCTAAACAGTTTCTAGTTGATTTGGTAATTAACATTAAAGTTTCTGTCCGATTCGCGGGTCCAATAGGTGTAATACGGTTAAAGAAGACGCTGTCCAATGCAGAGATATTTGATTTTGTTTGATTATCTAATCCGTCAACGTACCAATTACTTACAAGAATCTTATCAAGTCCAGCTAAAGTCGATGCATTGTTAAATTTAAATGTTTCGTTGGCGCACAATTCAAAATCTTTAGCCGTAACATTCGCAACAGGGTTTTTACGAATATTAAAAGTTTGAATAGAAGTGTCTTTACAACCAGAATCAGTTTCCATTATTAATCGAACCTTAAATATGCCACTGTCTGCATAAGTTACTGTTCCATTAATTTTGGTTGTATCGGTTTGTGTCATAATTCCAGGATTTACTAGATTAAAATCCCAAAAGGAGTTTGCAAATTTTCCAGATGGTAAATTTGGAGTAGTATTATTGAAAGTCAATAGACGATCTTCACATTTTTCATCTACAAA
>TARA_B110000046_G_scaffold185925_1_pt1 | contig 18656 bp, 14 predicted proteins | sample TARA_B110000046 | Tara Oceans TARA_B110000046 (sample SAMEA4397157) | marine metagenome | biome: Polar Biome; feature: [DCM] deep chlorophyll maximum layer (ENVO:01000326); material: water (ENVO:00002006), including particulate matter (ENVO:01000060) such as... | depth 40 m
AAAAATCTCAAAAAAAACAATATTTATATATTAAATTTTCTAAAAAATTTTTTTTATAAAATTATACAAAATTAAAATTATTATATTATTTTCAAATAAAATGAGGAAAAAGCCCGATAAAGATCGGTTTTTTAAAGTTCCCACTGAATTAAAAAGTCAAATTACAACATTGGATATCATAAATAAAAATAATGATAAATATTACCTGCTTGATTTTTCATCTTTTTTTGGTTATGAAACTCATATTTGGGTACCAAGTAAAAATCTTCATTTATATGATCTCAATCATTTAATATATAGTGACAATGAAAATATAAAAATATTTAAATTAAGCAATTTAAATCAGAATAATGTTAATGACAATGAAATTAATAAAAATAATTTACTATTAGATGAAAATATAAATAACAATGCATTGGAAAGTGTCCATTTGGATAGCCATCAGAGTGAAAAATCAAAATTGTCCAATAAAATCAATAGATATATTGAGAAAATTAATTTTTCAACACTTTTTATCAATTTATATAATAGTTTTTTTGTAGGTAATAAACAAGAAGTATCAAAAATTGAGGATAATGTAAATAATTATATTGGATATTATGACAAAGATATACTTGAAAAATTATTAAAAATTGATTATTGGGGATATTCTAAAGATGGTGATGAATTTTATGAAAAAATTCCATATCATGAGATTAATAATAGCAATAGAATTTGTTATAAATTTATATATGAAAGTAAAGAAATAGTATATTTTGATTACAAATCTAATGATTTTTATAGTCAAAGATATATTGACAAATTAAAAAAACATCATAAATGGTCTTTCACCAAAAAAAATGGTATTGTGGATTTATTTAATGCTGTTGTAAATATTATGGGTACCAATAATGAAGCATATTATTATAAAGATGTGAATGAATACATTATATGGCAAAGAGGACAAAAAGTTTTCTCACTTACAATGCCTGATATTATCTATTATGAATTTCAAGGCCGGATGGGTACCCACTTTGACTCTCCTGACAATACAAAGTCTGGTGGGTTAAAGTCAGAAATGGATTTTATTATATATAGAAAAAACTTAATAGATGATAAAATCTTAAATTATAAAAAATTTTTTGAAAAATTTTCAATATCAGCTTTGAAAAATCATATGGAATTGTTTAATACTTTTTCAGAATATGGGGATAATGAAGTTCAATTAGCATTTGGAACTGAATATTTTAATAAAATTGAAAAATCTGGTGATTTAGATTCAGATGAAAAAAAACTACTTGTTTCTCTTTTAGATAATTGTAATAAATATGATTTGATAAAAAATGTATTAATAGATAAATTAGGATATGAAAAAAAACTAATTTTCCCATTTTTTTCAAATAACATGCTTAGTTTTAATTTTAATAAAAAAAAGGAAACTTTGATTATAAATAAGAAACTAAGAAAATATAATGAAATTGTTTATTATTATTATTATTTACCTGATACTGATTTAAAAATACTCGATGAAATGAAATCAGGTGAAATTTATAATTATATAGAAGGTGAAACGGAAATTCCTAAATATGTATACGATATATATAAAATTTATAATCTGCATGGATATACAAAACCATTATTCAATTCAAAAGAAATTACTAAACATATTGAAAATGATAATAATGAAGATTTTACAGGTGAAACTGGTAAAATCACCGAAGAAATAGAAAAAATTAACATATCTGTGGAGGATTTTTACCAAAGGTTGGAAGGCGGGGTAAAAAAAACTGATTATGAAAAATTACAAGTTGATAATGCAAAGCATTTAAAAATAATTGATGATTGGAATAATAAAAAGAACGTAATAGAAGACAATAAACAATTGTTAAATGACCACGAAAAAATGACCATTGATTATAAAAAAATTAATGAAAATTTTGAAGAAGAAAAAAAAAATCTTGAAGAAATAAATAAAAATCTTGAAGTAGAAAATAAAAATCTTTTAAAAGAGAAAATGGAACACTTAGATGAACTCGAAACACTTTTAAAACAAAAAGAGGATGAAGAAGAAGAAGAAAAAGAAAATGAAGAATTGGCCATTAAATATAAGAATCAAAGTGACACTTTATCAGCTCAAAATGAATTAAATGAGAAGCTTGTGAAGGAAAACGAGAAGCTTGTGAAGGAAAATGAGAAAAATAAGCAGGACTTGGATGAAAATGCAAGACAGATGAAATTGGATAATATTATTATTGATAAAATAAAACTCAAAGATCAACAAATAGAAAAAATTATAAAAAAATTGGAAAAAGAAAAAGAAAAAGGAAGAGAAAAAGATCAAGAATATAATGAAAACCTCATCAAAAATGAAAAACAACTTGAATTGGAGATTGAAAAATTTAAAAAAACTGAAAAGCTGTTGGATGAAGAAAAAATAAATTTTAAAGAAATGGTGGATAGGGATTGGGGGGGGAGGAATCAAAAAAAGGAAAGGCAATCCTATAATGAATCCTTACAAAAATTTGAGAAACATATTGAAATATTGAAAGTGAAAATTGAAAATGGTGAGAAGGAAATTGAAAATAATAAGAATCAAATTAATGGATATCAGAATCAAGTTGAATCATATAAAAAATCACATTTGAATAATAATAATCTTCATGAAATGGCTATAAGTGATTTGAAATATAAATTAAAACAAAGTACAGATGCACATTACAACGATGTTTCTGAATTAAAAGGAGAACTAAATCTAGCTAATAAAAAAATAGCAAAATACGAAGTAGAAAAACCAAGAAAAAAGGAGCAAATTTCAATCGAAGAAAAAATGGAAATTCAAAATGTAAAAAATGAAAATTTCAAGAAGACAAGTTATCAATTGCGCGACACAATGAAAGAAGTGAAGGATAAGCTGGATGCTAATAAAAATGACTTATTATTGAATAAAAAACAAGGACCGGGGACAGGTTTAGAATATGATTTATACAGATCACTCACTAATAAAAAAAATAATTAATATTTATTTTAAAAAACTATAAGTATATAAAATAGTTATTAATTTGTTTTATGTATTTCTAATACAACTAGTATATAAAATATAATTTAAATTTAACTAATTAATAATTTAATATTGTTTTGTGAGTTCTTGTTGTCCGACCTTGGCAGCTGGCCCCCTGAGGCAGTCAAGTGGGGGGGCTTGGTCTCTTTCTTGGCTACAGTCTTGGCCCCCTGAGGCAGCCAAGTGGGGGGGATCTGAATGTTTTTTTCCATTACATTCAGTGTATCCATTTTTAATGATTTTTTATCCATTATATATTTTTTGTATAATTTGATTCCTTCTTCGATTAATTGGTCCTGTGGTAAGTTTTCGCTATTTAAACTTTTAGCAAATTTTACTGGATCTATTAATCCAATATTTTCGGCAAATCCCTTTGCTGTAAAAACACCACTAACTAACTTGGCAGCAATTTGTTCATATATAAGACTTGGATTTGTAATTTTATTTATAGTTTCTTTTACAGGAATTCCATGTAAAATGGTATCTAAAAATCCAATAACTTTACTTTTACTTTTCAATTTTTTTAGATATTTATTAATTTCTCTGTAAATTTCATTTGAAATGTATTTTAATTTTTTATCTGAATCTTTAAGTGCATCGATATTGTCAACATGTAATTGATATTCAACATCGTGGACTCTGCATGCGTTATCCAAATCATTTATACCTAAGTCACCCCTTTTTAATCTATCTTCAACTTGGGTTCCAGGTCCACAAAAATTATATCCTGGTATATGTTTTTCATTTGAAATTTTGGGGTATGGAGTTTTTTTGTGTTTTGAATATTTTTGAATTAAAATTTCCTTTGGGTTAAATGAACATATATTTTCATCGTTGAATTTCGTTTTCAGATCATTATCTAAAGCATCAAATTTACCTGGACATAATCTTTTCCTTTTTGAATATGCATTTATTTTATCTTTCAGTGTAAATCTATTTTTCATAATTTAATTGAAAAGATAAAAATTTAATAAAATTAAATCAATATGACGAAGGGAAAATTTAGCTTTCATAAAGCAATAGAAAAAATGAAAGAACGCAAAGCAAATCAAAGTGGAGTTGCAATAAGAAATATTGTACCAATGAATCAAATTGCCACAGTACATCCATCTAATTTTAATCCTAAAATAGCTCCCACAGAAAACATACAGATGAATAAATTTCATAATAACATTGGAAATACTAAAACTTCAAAATATGGTAATTTATTACGTGGATTATCAACGGACAGGGAAAAACAAAAATGGGAGCAAATGTTAAAAATAAAATACCGGACGGAGGAACCGGATGAAAATAAACCAGATTACAGTGGAGCAATTCAACAATATAATGCAGGAAATACACGACTTCCAGATTACAGTCAAACTATTCAAAAATATAATCCTAATACAAGCAATGTAGCTATAAATAGAAACACAGATAAATCAAACTATAGTAATTATTTAAATGCCCAAATGTCAAAATCTAATTCGAATGGTTTTGTAAATAAAAATAGTGGGAATCCGATGGGACTATTGAAATTGAAACCTAATGACATGGGTAACATAACAGGACCAAATAAGCCTCATTATAAAAATATTGAAGGTAACGCTAATGGATTTTATGGTGTAAGTGGTAATGATTTGATAAAAGAAGCTAAAAGTGGCATCGGTAGTGTTGCAAGCTTTTTAGAAAGAAACCCACTTATTGGTGGTTTGGGTGCTGCAACTGCTAGTGCTTGGGTACTTGCTAAAACATATCGCGGTGAAAAATTAGTTTCTTATGATACTCATGCAGGATGGAGCGGAACCCTCGGGTATCTTGGTGCTATGTTTGGTTTTAATACTGGGGGAACTTCAAATTTTAATTTTTGATAAAATAAACTAGTTATATTAAAATTATTAAACATTAATTAAATTTTATTCTTCATTTTATATACTTTTAAATTTTTGGGGATTGGGGATTGGGGATAATAGGGGATTGAATAAATGATTTTAATTAAAGCAATGGGTAAAAAACAAATGGGAAATTTACATAATCCAAAATTGAATACTACTATTACAAATGGAGATTTATATAGTAACTATAAAAATGATGAACTTTTTTCAAATCAAAGACAAAATTTGCAAACCTTATCTGGAGCTGGAAATGACTATACTTATCGTAATAGAGAAAAGCAAAATCAAAATGAAATAGATGATTTGAATCCTTTCCAGTTATATAATAATCCTCAATCAAATTTAATTCCTGAAAACGAGTCTGAATTTTCACAATTTGTCACGCATTATCCAGAAACTGATTCTAACATGGGTGATCGATATAATACAAACGAACAAGATATACGTAACAGAAGAATGCATGCTTACAAAATGATGCGAAAAAACGCAAAAATTAAATATTATAATGATAATGGTAAAAGAAAAATTACAATCTCTGAAAAATTAAAAAGGTTGATTCCTTTGGGAGGGATGTTGGGTATTTGTGCGTTAACTGCTGGTATTGGATATATGGCAAAACATAGTGGGAATATTGCTAGTCCTGTCCCTGCATCGTATGGAGAGACAAGGGCTTTAGAGAAGAAGCTTCTAATGGATGGGAATGTTGATAATATGAAAAAAGATATAGTGGGAGCTTTGAGATATATAAGAGACAATCCTTTAACGAAATATTTTTGGGGATAAGTAGACTAAGACCTCCCCCACACAAGGTATTTTGCAATTTTTGGGGAAGGAGATGTCTTGTATTGACGAAATGTGTATTTGTTAATTTTATTAATTTTATTAATTTTATTACTTTTATTAGTATTGTTAATATATAATTGAATAATTGAATAATTGAATAAGTAAACTAATATTTTAATTATCTAAATTTAACAATTTTGATTTCTTGATCCAATTTCTGATGTTTCTTTTGCTACATTTCAGAATTATAGATGCTTCATTAACACTATAATCTTTAGTTTTTATTTTATCTATGATTGTTTTTTTTAAATTTATTGGAATACAATTATAATTCCTTTTCTTTTTAGTTTTTATCAAAGTTTTTAATTGTAAAAAATCTTCCGCGTATCCCATTGGATCTACCATATTTAAATACAAAGTTAAAATTTTATTTTAAATTTAGTTATTTTTATAAATTAATTATGTAAAAATAAAATTAATTTTAAATGGTCTATAAATAGCAATTTTTTATTTATTGTTTTATTATAAGATAAAAATATACTATACAATTTATTTATTTATTGTTGTTTATTAATGTTTATTACTGTGTTTGCTTATTTTAGGATTTTTTAGTCTTTATTTTCATTTATGGGAATTGGTATATTTATTATTGTCATTTTGATTTGTATTTTGAGATCTACTCGAAGTTATATTGCCATAATTATTTACTGACGATATTTGATTATTTGGATTGTTATTTGTCAAAATTAATTCGTTATTGTCAGTATCATAATTTCTACAAATTAATGCACTCCCAATTTTTTTTAAAGAATCGAAAAATTTTGCTGTGGCCAGAGTTAATTTGGTGATATATTCTGTGAAACTGAAATTTAAAAACCCTTGCATTTAATTTATTATTATATTTTTAAAAAATATTTAACTATCAATGAAATTAAAAACATATACAAGTTGATATTTTGAGGATTTGGGGATTGGTGAAAATTTAAGATCTTGAATTGTTATTAAAAATAATAATATCTTATTTTTAAATTAATTATGTCTGATAAAATTTATGGTAATTATTCAAATGATAATGAGGAAAATGATACAAAAAATCATAAAGGAAAGTATAATAATCATAAGAATAATGGAGAATTACATAGACAGTATGATAATAAATATGCTTTAGATAGAGTTGAAAAGGAATTAAATAGACCTAGACTTGACAATAATCAAGTTAATTATTTTATTGATGATTCTACTATAGTAGAAGCAATGGTTCGACCAGATTTACATAGAGGTATTTCATTCCCATCGTTGTTTAACACACCTGGTACACCAATTCATAGATATAATACTTTAACTTTAAAAACAAATTCAAATGGTGTTTGTTGGGTTCAGGTAAATTTTGGACAATATCTAGGTAAGACTTCATTTGTTCCTAGCGGGACAACCTTTGATAATAATCAAGTTGTGCCATTTGGTAGATCTAATGTTTTTGTTAGTGACCCAGAATACGGGATGGTAAATGGAGTTCAAACGAAATCTGATGTTTTAGATGGAACTACAACTTACAATAATGTAGATTTTTCATCAAAGCAATTTAAAGCCTCTAGTGTTATGAAGGAAGAAATAGAAATGTACAACGCGGTAAAATCCGGTCCTTGTGCAGCCTGGTATGACTTTACAGGAAGAATTGACATTTCATCGGGAGTTGTAACAGCAGGTATTAATTATACATTTTCTAAAGATGAAAGTCCAAATGAGCAAAATGCGCCTAATGGTTTTCTCCCTGACCCAAATTATATAACTTTAAAATCAATTGAAGATTGTCCTTACAAACAGTCTTGCTCCGTTTTAGATTCTTTACATGCATGTTTTATTCCTCATGATCAAAGTGTGTTGGATCTTAAAGACCCTAAAGCAGGAAATCATGGTGTTCAACAAAGATTTTTCCTTATTATCACAGGAGCTCCTGCAAATAAGGAAATAGGACAATTAAAGCTAGCCATGAACCACGACGGAAAACCTAATTCGAAATACGCTGATAATATTTCAACAAGAATAACTCAGACACCTTCATTAGATTCATTAAAAACTGCATCTGATTGGTTAATAACTAATAATAAGGTTATAAGAGTAGCAAAAGACCAAGGTTACGGAATGAAAAGATTTGATCATTTATAGATGGTTTTGATGATTAAAAAAATTGGGATTAGTATCTAAATTGTTAATTTTATACTTGAGGATTGTGGATTGGTAGAATTATTTTAATTAATTAACAATAAGTAAAACTTGATTAGATTTAAATTTGAATTTCAAGTTATTATAAATTTTTAATAATTTTTTTATTTTATTCTTCTGGGGTAAATTTCGTTTCTGTTTTTATTTATTTTATTCTTCTGGGGTAATAAACTTCTACTTGGTGAATTATTTTCATTTTATTCTTCTGTTTATTTTGTTTATTCTTCTGGGGTAATAAACTTATACTTGGCCGGAGAGTGGATAAAAATATATATATATAAAAGATTGGAAATTTGTTATTAGTATTATTTATTCTTCTGGATAACTTTTGATTTTAATTGTAAAATTCAAACAAAATGAAACAGGGAAAAGGGATTTATTTAAGAAATACTGAAGCATTATCTGGGAATTTTGGACATAATTATAAATCTTTAGCTGTAAAAAATTTTGATGCTAATTCTAAAGAAGACTACTTAAAATTTAAATACGGTGATAATAAATATAATGATAATTTAATACAAAATATAGGAACGAATAATAACATAAATTACAATGAACCTTGGGGGATTAATAATGATGTTAAATTAGGTTTGGGTACATTTTCTGATAAAGAAAATTTAAATCTTAGAAAAAATAGAGTGAGGTATGAATTCAATAGAAACTCTAAATGGGATTATCATCATTTATTTAAACGAAAATATAGTGAAAATGTAAATACATTAAATTTAAATAGAGCAAAAAAACCTATCTATTATGAAGCATTATATTCTATAATTAATGAAAAGAATGAAAGTGAAGGTAAAACATTGAGACCTGAATTATTATCTGTTAAATTAGATAAAAATAGATATGATGAAAGTATTCGTAAGGGTAATGAAATAATTAAACCTAAACTATTTTTAAATAAATAATATAATTATAATATAAATATTTTATTTTAAATTTAATTAAAATGTCTAAAAAATTTGAAAATGAGGGAAAATTTTGGGGTAGGAATGGTGTGGATCGTAATTATGAGTATACTATATATAAATGTATTTTTTGGCCTAATAATCAAAATCTTTTGCAAGATGAATTGGAGAAAATATTGGATAAATTTTTTAAAGATGATATTCTACCAGGAAAAATAGATGAAATATTTGTTAATGAAAATATAATAAAAGGACTTAATCAAAAAAAATTTATACGTACACTTTTGGAAAATGAAGAACTAGTGACGGCTATTTATATTAAAAATGATACAAAAAAAGTAATGGATCAAAAATATATATTGTCATTTATAAAAATTTTTTTAGACGTACTTGATATAAGAAATTTGTCATATAAAATATTTCGGGAATATAATAATTTCGTTATAGGAAATAGAATGGATTTTCCATACTTAAGTTTAATTGTGAATGTGCTTTTAAAGATTTTTGGGTTTGATTTTGATAAATTTTTACAGTTTTATTTTCAATTTGGGGATAAATCATTTCAACGTTATTTAGATGGAGAATATTCTATCAATAATTTCAATTTTACTGTTGTTATGGAGATCATTGAAAAGAAAGATAATCATCAAGAAGCTTTAGACGCAAATTTTTTTCATCACCATTACAAAAATCAATTTAAAATTGATTTAGCAGGAGTTGATGTTATAGTAAAAAATCAGTATGATGTTTTATGCATTTTAAAGGAGTATTCTAAATTTTATTTATCTGATTTCAATAAAGATAGAGGTTGGACTGGTTATGATTTGATAAGATTTGTTTTGTTTAATGCATTTATGGAGAATGACAATTTTGAAATTGATACTTATTATAACAGTGTAAATTCCATGATTGGTGTTCTTGATAAGTATAATGAAGATAATGAGCCTACACTTATTTATTATAATTAAAAATTTTATTATTTTTATATGTTTTATTGTTTTAAAGATAAAATGTTTTTTAAAAATAATTAACTATTGTTTTTATTTATTTAATGTATAAACAATAATGGGGATTGTTATTTATTTGGGGATGGGGATTTTTTATATTTGGTTTTTAATTTATTTAATGGATCTATTTTATCTTTAAAACTTTGTAATTTTTCCCTAAATTTCACCAATTTCACCAAGTTATCTAAATCGATATTTTCTTTTTTCTCGCTTTTTGCTCCGGTTATAATATTATTAACAATATTTAAATTAGTTTTAACACTATCTTGTATAATTGTATCCTTTAAAACAAATTCTTCTTTATTTAGAAGTCCAGTGAAATTATATTTCCAATTAAAAACATTATATAAGTAAATATCAATTAAATTATATATAATTTCACCATCGCTTTCAAAAAAATCATAGTAATTTGATTTTATCATTAAAAATTTAGTTAACTCATTTTCCGGTAAATCGAAATGTCTAGTAATTGAATTACTATGATTTTTAGAATAAACCATATATTTGTATTTATCTAATAAAAAAATAATAGTTTTAGTTTTAAGGAATATTTCTAAGTTTGTTTCATTTAATGGTCGAAATTTTAATAAATAGAAATCCTTTATTTTATCATCGACGAATTCCTTAATATCTTGAAAATATTTCAAATCCACGATCGAATATATCTCAGGATTTAGTATATTCTGTTTAAAAGCATGAAAAAGATGATCAATTATTCTAATCAAAATTTTTAAATGATTGATATATTCTTCTTCACTGACATTATCGATTTGTTTTTCTTCTTCGTATATAAAATAATCATATTCTAATATAGTTTTATCATTTGGTTGTAATAATGTAATATTTAAACTATTATTCTTATTTTCATTTTTGAATCCTTTAACAATATTTAAAGTTAAAGATAATAAAGAATCCCACCCTAAATATATAAAATTACTGATTACTCCTCTTTTAATAATATGTTTGTCTTTTTCATTTTGTATCGGTAATGCATCTTCTTTTTTGATAAATATATCATTACCACTTTGGATTATTTCATTATTTTTTATTAAATTAACCTCATTTGTTTTTTTGTAATTTCGTAGTTTTATCATTTTATTTGAAATTTTATTATTAAATATTAGTTAAATATAATGGATTCAGAAACATTCAATGAAAATAATGTTAAATTAGAAGAGTCAAATTATTTGAAAAACTTAAATTCAAATGTTAAATCCAGCCAAGTTTTATTAGATTCAATAATAAAACTTCATACTATAATGATAGACTCAGACACAAACGATGGTGAGGATTTATATGAAGATGCTTTTGATGAATTGATAAACGAGTTTAAAACAAAACTTAAAACAATCAAAAATGAATTTAGAGATTCTATTAAAAAAATATCGAATATTTTAATCAAATATAATCGAAAAAATAATGTAGATATCTTGGAATCAATTGAAAATAAAAAACAGGAATTTTCAAATATAAATGAATTGATAGATACTAAATTGAAACAGGTAACTGCCATAGGATTAAAATGGACTATTGACCAATCAGATTCATACCAAGAATTAAAATTAGCAATAAAGACAAACAATGAAAAATTAGATGGAATTTTTCATCTATTCACAGAAAAGATTAAAACGATAGAAGAAGAATTAGATAATGCACTTGATTACAATGATACTTTAACTTTACAATTGAAAAGATTAAATGAACTTGTAAATGGGGGGAAAAATGTTTATTTAAAAGAAAAGGAATTTAATAATTTTAAACTAAATTTAAATAACAATTTAAAATCATTAAAAGAGGAAATTTCAATTTCAAAAATTAAATTAGTTAAATTATAGATAATTATAGATAATTAATTATATATTATTTTTAAAAATGACAATACAATTTTTTCTTAAATTGGAGGGTGCATTGTCAGTGACTCTAAAGGTAGTCATGTCTTTATATCTTTTAATTATTTCAATGTAATTAAAAAACGTATATTTATTTCCCTCTCTAAGCTCGACTTTTTCGAGACGATACTGTTCTGTACAAGTCGTAAACTCTGTACCTGTACTATGGAAAAAAACAAATAGATATTCAGGAAGATTTGTAAATAGAGTATTTTTAGAATCTTGTATGTCGTTAGATTTATATATTTTATTTGAACAATTTCTACAATTTATATTATCTGGTTTTAGTTTATCTGATAATGTTTTGTTTAAATTTTTTATATTTGGGTTACATTGTAATACAATAGAAATAAATTTATTTTTGTTGTTGCTTCCACATCCATCGCATCCGTATATATAAAATTCATTAGTATACTTTGAGTATGTATTCATAATCATATTATAACCACAAAGTTTAGATATAACATAATCAAACACAATAACCTCTGTAATAACTCCATTTAAAAATAATTGATTTTTGAAATGATTAATTAATTCTTCTGTGATTTTTTTTTTATCCTCATCACTTTTAATAGTATTTTTATAATTATTCATTTCAAATCCATCGAAATTTATAATAATACTTTTTAGTATATCCGAATTGATTATTAAATGTGTTAAGCAAGCTATAAAGCCTTCGACCCTTTCACTCATTCCAGATCTGGGTTTTTTTAAAGAAATCATTATTTTTTTAAATTCTATAGCTTTTTCATTGACTTTTTCATTGTCATTTTTTAATTTAAGTATGGAGGGATCATGGATTGATCCTTTGAGAGAACCTCTGATGGGGAATTTGAATAGCTTTGGATCTTTGGGGTTTAATATGTTTTCATTTTTCCTTATACCATTAAGTATGATTCTTTCGATTTGTTCTTCTATACGTTCTAAATTTTCTTTTTCTTTATTTTTTTCTATTTCAAATTTTTTTGCTACATTTGGGCTGTCTGTCAGTTGATTAAGATGACTACAGTCAAGCGTATGATTATGATTATCTTCAGTTATGATTTTAGTACTGGAATTTTTCAAAATTATATCATTATACAGTCTCGTATCTGTATCATCACCAATAAGATTTATATCTTTTACAATAAAGATAAAAGATTCTGCGAAAGTCTCTTTTAGAAAGGATGTTTTATCAATCTCCCAATTTCCTTTATCATTTGGATCATCTAAAAAATATTCAAACCCGGAAACGACTGTTTTAATAGATTTTTCAATATCCTTTAAAATTAAATTGATATTTGAAATTACAGATTGAAGAGACTTATTACCGTCAATATTAAAAATATATGTTTTTTTTATATTCTTATCCCCCTCCTTGTCAGCCTTGGCCAAGTGTGTAAATTTCTCCCCTCCGGCAGCCAAGCATGTGGCAGTCTTGTCTGCTTTGTCTGCTGATACCAAAAAGGGTACTGGAGTATTTTCTTTTATAATATCATTAAAAAATTGTTTGATTTTTCTTTTAAAATGAATTTTAATGATATTATTATGCTTTTTAAAAAATTTTTGATAACTCAAGTCAACTTCTCCATGTAGATTTTTTCTTAAGTTAACTACAAATTCATTGATTGATTCTTTTCCTTCTTTAAATGTATCAATTAATGACAGTTTTGAATAATCAGATTTATTATCTTCTAAATACTTGCTAAATTTTTCAATTTTTTCATAATTATTTATCGAATTAAGTGATAATGAGAAAATATTTGCGAGTGCATAAGAATATCTCATTTTTTTACATTTATGCCCTACATCTGCATCACTACCAGAATGTTTGTTCATTTTGTTTTGAACAGCAAATCTTAATTCTGGATCACAATATAATTCTTCATGCTTATTTGGTCCTATATCAAATTTAAAAGTATTCACATTTAGTGCTGGATCTGATTGGGAAGAAAAATTGATAGCTGAATGCAAGTGAAAATTAGACACCATTGTCAATCTTTTTTTTTTAAATAATTCAAGTATTTTTTCAAATCTAAATTTGTAATTTCTAAACATTGTGATATTTTTAATATCGTCTACTATTATAACCCAATTTACTGCGTTAAAATCGTCATTATCATATATCGCTTTTATCCTGTTAATTTTTCCATCGATTGTTTTGATAATTTTAAATTCTTCAACATAATGATCCAACATATTCTTTCTTTTTTCATCTGACAATCCTAGAAATGCATCTAATGAAACTTCAGTACATTTTCTGAAATAATCATCAATTAATATGGATAAAGTTTTTTCAGATTTTAATCTATCATAAGTGAATTCGAATACTACACTACTCCACTTTCTCTTTCTAACATTTTTTAAAAATTGACTTTTACCTGTTTTTTCAAATCCAACCATATTAGTAATTTGTTCGTCAATATTATCTTTTGGGTTTCTCCATGTATTATCGTCCATGATTAGGTGAAATGCTTCCTCGTTCAAACCGATGATTTCGTTACTTTTACGTTTAAATTTTTCTTTATCTATAATATTGACTAGATCAATGAAATTTTTATAATTACGTACTGATCTTTCAATAAATTCGTGTTTTTTTCTAATTCTTTTTTTTTTGAGAATTTTTAGTGTTTTTTTCATCGTTTTTAATTGAAAATAAATAAAATTATATTTAATATACTAAATTCTCGAAAAAATTTAAATTTGAATATTTTTTTAATAATAATATTTCAAAAATTTTAAATTTTTTAAAAAAATTTAAAATTTAAATTTTAAATTTTTATTTGATTTTCTATTGGCTATTTTGAAAAAAAATTTTCAAAAAATTGAGCCAATCCCCAAATTTAAAAAAATTGTATAATTTATTAAAAATATTAAAATAATTTCATTTAAAATGGAAAAAAGTATCGAAATAAATAAAAAAAATTCCGAAATTGAAGAAAAAGATAAAAAAGATAAAAAATTGGAAGAATATAAGAAAAAAGCATTTGAAACGATGGAAAACTACTCTATTTTTGGACAACCGCAACAAACTTCTTTAGAAACTGAGAAAGAAAATTTAATATCATTATATGGCCGTGTAAAAGAGGATGAAAAAAATAAATTTGAAGGAAGAGGTGACTATAGAAAACCGAAACTCTCCAAGACTGGAAAAAATGATTTCATCCTATACAAATCAAAACAAGAAGAAAAGCTCTATACTATTTTTTATCCACGTGTATTATTTAACGTTTTAAATAGTAGTTTAGTTATGATCGATTGGTCTATTTACAAGGCGATAAATAATTTAAGTTACAATCCTGATAAAAATCAAAAAATCATATATAATCATCCATTTTTAGAAATGAAGGAAAAAATATTTCTACTTAATGGTGGTCATAATAATGTAAACAGATTACTTTTAGAAAAAACTGCCATTAAAGATGCTAGAATATTTTGTGTAAAATTAAGTAACAAAGCTGAAGTTCAAAACGCAATTGAATCTTGGGGAACCCTAAAAACAAATGATGATGAAAGTCAGATAACAGAAGCAATCCCCATTATTCAACAAAAACCAGTAAAAGACCCAGCAAGAGAAACAACCACGATGAATCAAGTAGAAACACATGACAACTTCAAGGGTGGTGGGACCAATATAAAGTTGTATAAAATAACTGATTCTTTTTTGGCAATGATGCAAAATCATCCCGACTATGCAAATACAATACTTTCAAAAGATAAAATGAATGAAGAACTTGCATTACTGAAATCTAAAAATTTAGATTTACCATTAAAGGAAGATGACTATAAATCATATGAAGGAAAATACTTTGATAAAGTCACATTTCCCAATAATGGTTTTTTAAAAAAGGTAAATCGGAGACATAAAAGATTATCTAATAAAGCTCAAAAAGTCGAAAAACGAGGAAAATTAAACGTGAATACTGAAAAAAGTGTATCAAACCCAAATATGAACTTTCAAAAGTTTAAATATAAAGGTAAAAGGAAACTAGAGTTACCAGATGGGTATGATGGTTCGATCTTGGAAAGTGGATCTGAGAGAGATGTATTAAGTGAAGAAACACATAAACCTTATTATACAGTTGACGAAATTGATAAAGTAGTTGATATTGGGTCACTTAAAATTTCAAATGATAAATAAAAGTTATTTTATTTAATTTTGGTATAAAGAGAATCTTTATGATAATTAATTCATATGAATAATGCTTTATTTAATGTTTATAGTTATTGTTATATTTTGTAGAGTTTTGTATTTAAATAAATAATTATAAATTTTATTCGTAAAATTAAATTAAGAAATCAATTTTTAATGAAAATTTTAATTTAAAATGAAAAAGACGAAAGTTAAAAGAAAGAAATCTTTACATAAAAAGGGTAAAATTGATTTAAGAAGAAATAGAGATAGTTGTCTCCACAATCCTCATAATAGAAATAGACCATTTTGTAAAAAATATAGATAATTTATATTATTTTTATTACTTAGTTCCTGTGGTAGATAGGACCTGAATGCGTGCGGTAGCCAAGGCCGGCAAGGCTGCTACGCGCTTGGCCAAGGTTGGCAGGGGGGGACCGGGTACAATATTAAATAATATTTCAGTTTATTTTAATTTTAAAAACAATAGATTTAATTTTATAAAATTTTAATATATTTTTTTAAATATAATATAATATAATATAATATAATAATAATTAGTCAACGTAGAATATGTTGCCATCTTGGACGATATCTCGAACTGGGTTTACTATATTGTATTTTTTTATAACTCTTAGTTTTTTATTTAAAGGGCGTTTGGCTTCACTTCCGTTCATGGGGTGGTGATTGAGTAACACAAAAGCTCCGGACCTTCTTCCTTTCTCTTTTCTAAGTGCCAGCTGAGCGATTCTTTTCTCTCTTTTCTTATTTATTTTGACGGCTATATCTTTGTTATCTATTCTATCACCTAATTTAAAAATTATTTTTCCTTTTCTTAGATGTTTTCTTACTTGATTGTATTTTTTTCTTAATAATTTTAAAGTAGTATTATTTTCCTTTTTTTTGATTTTTGATGAATCTCTGGAAGAATCCAAATCTCTGGAAGAATCCATTATAATCCTTTGTGTAGTTCTGTAATTTGACCAGGTGTAGATTCCGATACTTTTCTCCAAATAGGATGGAGATTGATTCGTTAATTGGATTTTTTTATCTTTGAATATTTCTTTATTATTAGGATATTCGTCTACATATTCATTTAAGCGGAAGAATATGTTTTCGTAGAAGGACTTGTCAATTTTATATAGTATTTCCTGTGAATCTATGAAAAATGGGATTCTCAAATTTATTACTGGAGATTTGTCGATATCTGCTTCTTTGTAGAATAGTTCGTCGAACGTTCCCCTTTTCATATTATTCCAGGTGTATGAATTTTCTCTTTTATAAAATTCCTCTATGAATGGACTTCTTATGGCTTTGTAGAATGTTTTTACGTTTATCCTTTCAGGATTGTTATTTGTGTAGTAATAGTTTGGGTAAATTTTTGGGGAGATGTGGTCTGTTTGATCTAATTTATTTTTGAAGGAATATTTAATTTGTAGTTTTACTAAAAGATTGGTGTAATTTGATAATATTTTTTTAAGTGAACTGGTAGAGAATTCGTAATCTATATATTCTTTTTCTTCTGGAAGTTTATTGTCTATAAAATCTTTTATTTTTAATCTTCCTAAATAACAGTTGAAATGTTTATGTTTTATAGTTTCTTCTACCATGTTAGAGAATAAGTTGACGTGTTCTATTTCAACTGCGTTTAATAAATCTTCAGTTGTATTTATTATATATTTTTTCAGATCGTTTAGATGGTTCATTTTAATTCCGTTCCATTCTCCTCCAAGTTGAACCATTCTATAATCAAAATTTTGATATAATTGATTCCATTTAAGTGAAGCTCGCATTACAATTCCCCACTGTTTTAAGAAATGTTCTCGGAATTTCTCCTTCTTTTCTTTAGCAAGTTTCATGTTTTTTATGTCTGTTTCCATCCAATCGACGATTAGTAATTTTCTATAAATACTACATCCCCCGTCGTTAAGTTCATCCCCTACCTCCTCTGCTTCTTTAGTTGATGCAATCCAATACCTATATCTTGCGAGGTGTTCGTATAAATTTTTATATTTCATATATTTCTCTCTCTTGGTATCATTACCATTAGGTAAGAAAAAACTATATGCTATTTCGGCGATATCAGGTTTCAGTATTAACCCCCAATTTTCAAGTTCTGGGTTGTATAGAATGAAGAGATTTATGTAATCACCTAATATTGCGGTTTTTCGTTCATATTTATCGTTGTCGCTAAGATAATCTTTACTGTCGCTTCTCTTTGGAGAAAATCCTTCGTATAAATTTCGTTTACATATACAAGAACCGTTGGATTTCGTCCATGTATCAACCATTTTATCTAGGGATTTGAAACATCCGTAACATCCCTCGTCTTGTGTTAATATTTCTCCGTGTTTAGGCCAACAATCACGAACTAAGGTGTGCAGTCGTTCTACGCAATGGTTGTATGGATATATTGATGTTTCTGCTATTTTTTTTATTACTTCAAGGTTACTACCATTTGAAACGAATGAAGGATGAATTTTATTTTTATCTGTTAGAGAAGATGAGCAGGTTTTTTCTTCAATTTCTTTTTTTTCCTTAATAATATGTTCTTTAATACTGTTATTGCTATTTTTTAATCTTTTTATATATTTTTCGATAAATTCGGTTTTTTCAGATATTTTTTCTAACATTTTTATTTTAAATGAAATTAAATTAATAAAATTAATTAAATAGTGTATTTTTTACATGATTTACATGATTTATTAATTAAATTAAAATATTTTTTTTTTTATTAATTTAATTAATTTAATTATTATTTTTATTATTTTATTTTTGGGGAAACTACTGTAAAATTTTTTATAAAAAAAATGGAGTT
>TARA_B110000046_G_scaffold42505_1_pt1 | contig 18603 bp, 11 predicted proteins | sample TARA_B110000046 | Tara Oceans TARA_B110000046 (sample SAMEA4397157) | marine metagenome | biome: Polar Biome; feature: [DCM] deep chlorophyll maximum layer (ENVO:01000326); material: water (ENVO:00002006), including particulate matter (ENVO:01000060) such as... | depth 40 m
GTTCACCAAATGAATACTACGTTAAACTTTGCAGGTAAGGATAAGCTTTTCTCGTGGTATGCTGGAGGTTTAAATTACCAAGTTGAGCATCACTTGTTTCCAAATATTAGCCACGTGCATTATTCTAAAATTGCACCTATAGTTGAAAAAACAGCTAAAGAATTTAATGTTCCTTATCACAATGTTCCTTCTTTTAGATCGGCATTGGCTCAGCATGGTAGGATGCTGTATAGATTAGGTCATCAAGAGGTTTGAATCACTCGCTCATAAAAAAAGGCGAAAATATCTGTTTTCGCCTTTTTTTTATGAATTTAATTGAGATTGTAATTAAGATGGTTAACGTGTTTGGACCAATTGGCTAAAGAACACCTATCAAGCTTGTTACTAAGGAGAAGTCAATTAATTTGTTGGTCGTAATTCTATTTCTATCTTTCGCATGTTATTGTTTGGGTCGTTGGTAATTAATAACAACTCTATTGTTTTAGTACCTTTTAAGTTAGCTGTTGATACTTCAACTTCTATTCTTTCAGATTCACCTTTTTGTATATATTTAATTGGGCTAGTTCGAACAACTTTTTCGTCCGTAATTATTTGATAAATTTTTAACGTGTCGTCACCTGTATTCTTCAGCAGAAAGCCTCTCTTTACCGTTAAGCCTTCTCTGTATATGGCTAAGAATTTGTCTTTTGGGATTTCTAATTTTGGTTGTTCAGTTTTATTCAATTGAGAGTTACTGAAACTTCTTAAGGCAATGATTTCAATTTTTCGCTCCATGGCCGCATCGGTGCTATAAATTGCTGCAAGCTTATTATCTTCCTCTTGCACTTTAGAAACGGCATAATCACCTAACGGAAGTTTTCTAATTATCAGCATTCCAGAATTTAAATATGAGTTTATCTCTCCACCTTCTGCCAATTTTAAATAGTTAATTAGACTTTCAATTCTTCGAGAGGCTAATTTGAAATTGTAGTTTGAAGTGGATAATGAGCTTGCGTATCCTCGAACAGCTAACTCTATCTGGTTCCCTTTTTCAAGTTCTTTTAATAGAAGAGGAGTAATGTCCTCTAATTGCTCTTGACCAAGCGCTACATTATCCTCAAAAAACTGATTTAATAAGGACTTTTCTTGTTGCTGGGTAGAAGGGTCTAAAGTTTTGACATACCTTTTTTTATATTCACTCTGTAATGCGATGTATTGGTCAGCAAGATCAACAAAGTTACTGTTGGTTGTGGTATCGCTTGAGCCTGCTTTTGGGCTATCGTTGTGGAAATATAGGGAGAGGGGAAGAAACTTATTTAATTCCTCCTCATTTACTTTTGTGTCAACTAAGTTTAGTTTGTCAATTTTATCTTCCTCCTTCATTAATTCGCGTTCGTACTTGAGTTCATACAAGTCATTGCAACAATTTGCCCCACTGTCAACGTTGCCTTCTGGTCGATTAGAGCTTAGAAGAGCCATTTCTTGGTAAGGGAAGAAATAATAGTCGTTATAGCTACTATTGATTGGTCTGCCTAAATTCTGGGGTGCTTTAAAATTTATGCCTTGTTTTTCACTTTTAAAAATATCATATCCTCCGAAGCCAATGTGCCAATTAGAACTAAAAAAAAGTTGGTGACTTTTTACATCAAAGAAGGGGGTTATTTCATTATCAGGTGAGTTTACCGCATTACCTAAGTTAACTGGCTGCCCAAAACCGAAACTATCTTTCTTTGCCCTCCAAATGTCTAACCCTCCAAAGCCTTGTTCACGGTCTGAGACAAAATAAAGAATTGTATCATTTTGCTCAACCATAGCATGAGGCTGAGTGTTGTTACTGATGGTGTTGTTGATGTTTTTATTCAATTTTTTGACCTGTAAGATTTTGTTTCCTTTTACTTTTCCTCTATAAATCTCACAGTTAAAGTTTGTATCACAAGCGGTAAAAAAGAGGATAGATCTAATAAAACTAGGGTTTGATATGTGCTTATTTTTAAACAGTCCTGCATCTCTGTTATTGAACTGAATCATTTCTTTCTTTTCTTGATTATCAGTTTTTATGAAATAAATCTTAGCATAATAGTCTTTGTCAAAAATTACATTTCCTGGTCCCATGCTGTCGCCAATTAAAGATGAGAAATAGATATTCCCATCATAAATTTGAGCCCCAAATTCAGAGAACGAAGAATTCACTTGTTCACCTAATGAGTTAATGCTTTTATTATTTTCTGCCTGTTTATTTGCCCATTTATTAGCTTCTTTGCTCATGCTAACTCTATTGAACATAAACCCTTTCCGATCTCTCCGGTAGGGAGCTAAAGCATAGTTATAAAACTTTCGTGCATTTTGGTAATCTCCTGCATGGCGGTATGATTCAGCTAATATATAACCAAGGTTTTCAATACTTTTTTTATCATCAAGTGCTCGAGCTTTTTTTAGATAAATACTTGATTGTTTCGGATTGTTTACAGCCAATAGAGTTTTGCCATAACCGTAAAGCACTTCTAAGTTAATGGAGTCTATTTTCATAGCTCTCTCGTATTCAAACAAAGCTCCAAAATAATCTCCTTGACTGTATCTTTTCTCAGCAGCTTCAATCGTAGCGTCTGGAGCTTGTCCAAAACTAAATCCAAAGCATAAGCAGAGTAAAATTAGAAGTAAATACGCTTTTACATGAAGTTTGGACATATTTTGTATCGTCTAAGATTGGGAACGAATTTTTTAAAGATATAAGTAACTGAAATTTCCAAACCTCCTCTTCGGTTAGAGGCTGTTCGAAGTTCAGAATAATTTACATCATAGCTTAAACCAAGGTTCCAATTTTCGTAATCAATTCCGGTAGTGAAAATAAGCGCATCTTTTACTCTCAAGAAAAAGCCTCCGTAAAGGTTGCTAATTACACTTTGACCCTCAAATCTATATTGTAATTCTGATCCAATAACAAATTCTCTATAATTGCCTTGTCTTAACCATAGGAGAGAGGGGAGAAGGCTTAATTTTTCGTTTAATTTAAATTGTGATAATACGTATAAGCTCTTTCGAATATCAAGGTTTACGGCTTGATTGGAAAAACTTAAGTTTGGATTTGTCAGATTGAATGCAGAGAATCCAATTTCAATTTTGTCGTTAGAAGAAAGGCGATGTTCAAGCCCAAAGCCTATTCCTAAGTTAAAGTGTGCTAGACTATTTCTTTCAAAGTCTTCACCACTAAATAGATTAGGGTCAAAAGCTCTGCCGGTAAATTGGTTATCGTACGTGAATTGACTAAAGTCTACTGATCGAGAAGAAAAACCGAATAAAACTCCAGTTTTAACAAGCCAAGTAGAGTCGCTATCAACTTTTATGTGATAGGCAAAATTACTGTTTACCGTGGTAGTTTTTAGGCCTCCAACACCGGCTTCGTCGTTTATAAATACAAGACCGATTTTTAATTCTGGTAATTGTGAAATAGGGTGGCTGGCATCAACAGCAGCAGAAAATGTGCGGTATGGTTCTGAAACTGATGCCCACTGATTTCTGAAATTGCCATTAAGGCGATAATCACCATTGAAGCTGCCGGTTAATGCAGGATTTAAACTTTGATATGCTCGATTAAATTGAGAAAAATGAACATCTTGCCCAACTAAGTTGCAAGAGAAAAGCACCATTGCTATATGTAAGAATAACTTTCTCATTATTTAAGTAGCGTAATATTTCCTTTGTCGATAAACTCTTGGCCATCATAGCAAATCGCTCGCACTTGGTAAACGAAAACTCCTGGATCAGCTTCTTTCCCTTTGTATGTTCCATCCCAGCCTTTGTTGATTTCGGTAGTTTCAAAAACCAATTCTCCCCATCTGTTAAATAACTGAAATTCTACTTCTCTTATATTTGCTCCCCGAACATACAAGACATCATTTGTTAAATCTCCATTCGGAGAAAATGCAGTGGGAATGAAAATATCTGGCTCTCCACAATTGACCTCAAACACTCTTAATCTTCGAAATGCTATAACTTCGCATCCAGTATTTAAATCGGTTATAGTAACCCGATAAGTAGTAGTCGTGTTTAGAGATGTATTTGGATTTGGGCTATTCGGGTTATCTAGATCACTTGCCGGCTCCCATTCATAGCTCAAATTACTACCGTTTCGGTTAGTAGAAAGTTGTGCTTCTTCACCTTTAAATAAGGAGTCAGCTCCAATAATGAACGCGTCGTCAAATGCAGGTAAATTAACTTCAACTTCCACTGTGTCAAAATCTTCACAACCGGTGAAACTCTGAGTGTACAAGTAATAAAATTGATTACTCTGGGGAGCGATTACGGCTGATATTAAATTATCACCGCTAATGATACTGTCTGTTGGCGTCCAAGAATATTGTAAGGGACTTGCGGCAAAAGTGACCATTGCGTCTAATGAAATAGTATCGTAAATGCAGAAACTCTCAAAATCATTTACATCAATAATCAAATCTTCAATTTCAACTTGTATTGTGTCTAAATCAAAACAGAATGAATTTTTACCTTGAATGAAGTAGTTGGTTGATACGTCAGGTGAGACTTTTATTGAACTATCATTTCCAGAGGAGAACGGAAAACTAAGGTCCGGATTAAGTGACCAAATGAATTTGGTTGCTGTTCCGCCGCCATTACTGGTTAAAATTACAGATTTACCTTTACACAGTAATGTATCTGGAATACTTTGTAAATCAACAGCATTAAAAATACTAATGGTCCTCACAATCGAGTCTTTGCGGTTGCAACGCTGATTTGATGTAAGGAGCTTAACGTTGTAATTTCCTTCTTGATTAAAGACTAAAAGTGGAGTAGTATCGTTTCGAAAAATACTGCCGTTGCTTACTATAATTTGAAAAGAGTCTGCCCCTATAACGCTAGCTTGTATAGGTTCAAAATGTGGAATACATGCTGAGTCAGTAATGGCATCTAGGTCCAACGAATAAGTGACGTATTGCACTAGAACGCTATCAATTCTTTCGCAGAAATCGTTACTAACCTTCACATAGTATAATGAAGAATCTGATTGATTAATGGTGAATGAGTTGGTTGAATTGGATGGATTTAAAGTGTTTGCAAAGTCTCTTGTTGAGCTATATTGATAATTTGTTATTGTGCCGGATGACGGGACAGAAACTCTAAAGCTGCCGGTTCCGCAGAAGAGTGTGTCTAATGGGCTATTAATTTGTAAATCATTTGCAACTACCTGCACATTAAATGGAATAGAATCTTTTAATAGACACAATTGGTTTTCATAAATGAAGAATGCAGCATAACTTCCGGGAGCACCATATAAGAATTGCTGATTCAGATTTGTGTCAGTAGTACCATTTCCAAAAATCCATTCGAAGCTATTTGCATTGGTAACATTGGCATTAAATTGAATTGGTGTTCCCTCACAAACAGTATTCACAGATATAGTTGCATTAGCTGTCGTTGGGCTATAAAAAATCTGTATAGTGTCTAGCTTTTCACAAGCATTTCTAGACGGATCTAACGCTTTGACATAAAAGATATTCATTCCAGGTGTAAGTCTTACGCTTAAAGTTGAGTCAGCTACGTTCGAATTTAATGGGGAGCTAAAATTTGATGTCCTTGAATAGCGGAATTCATCTGCCTTGCCGCTAGTATTGGCGGTAATTAAAGTGGAATCAGAATAACAGACTATTGAGTCAAATTGGAGGTTTAAGTCAATATCATCAGGCCTAACTAAAATATTTAAATCTAAGAAATCTCCAATGGAGCAAATAGAATCAAACACTACTTGACGGATGTTATAATTACCGGGAGTATTAAAATAAACTACTGTATCGGTAAATGCTGAAACGACAGTATCTCCGTAAAAATCCCAAGTAATGTTTGTCGCACCTACGCTAGAGTTAGTAACTTTTACACTATCGATAGTACCGGATTTTAAGCATATATCTCTGTTGCCAAGGCTGAAGGAGGCTCTAATTACAATTTCAAAATCTAGTTTAAATAGCGCATTGTTACAATTACCGCTGTTATTTGTTGAGGAGTGAACTGAAGTAGAATTATTTATTGTTGCTGTTGGAAAATCGCTTCTGTTTCCCCCGCAAGAAGCACAGACAGATTGATAAATAATACCATCTTTATCAAATCGGCTAGTACCTCCATCTATATGGTCATTAGAAGAGGTCCCTCCAAAGAAAGAAGCATATATGATACTGTCAGCCATTCGATTTGAGACATATAAATAGAAATCACCATTATCCGTTGTGGAAGTGAATGGTAGCCCACTATTATTAGCTAACGGCATACTGGTTGGTAAGTTCTTAGCACCGTCTCCAGCTAAACTTCCGCCCCAACCGGAAGCATATATGTTTTGACAACGATCTACTAAAAAGGCTGTGGGAGAAATATTAATTCTACCATTTCCTAATCCATTTCCGAATGTCAATGAAAACTCTAATGAGTCTAAATTTTTATCCAGTTTAACTATGAATTGTCCTGCACCTGCATTTGAAATTGGACTTCTTAATATTGGGAATGTTCCACCTAAAGATTGGCCGTAGGCGTATGCATTATTAAATCTGTCAAATTCTACAAAATAGACTTGATCATAACTTGATGTACCCATGAAGGTGCTTTTTTCTATTGTAGTTCCTGAAGCAGAAATAATTGAGATGAAGCCATCAGCAATTCCTCCAGCATTAACAGGTTGATAAGAACCTGGTGGTGCAGTTGAAATAGAGGGAGATGTTGAACCACCGCCAACGATAACTTTTCCACCGCCAATAACTTTTAATGAATAAATAGCGTCTTTTCCTGAACCGCCGACAAATCTAGACCAAATTACATTACTTAAGTCGGAGTTAAATTTTACAATGAGGCCCTCCTGATTTCCGCTATTTGTACCTTGAATATTTGGCAAATTGGTGCTTAAGGTTGAAGTTCCTATAAAACAATTTCCAGCAGAATCTAGTACAATTTCTCCTCTATGAGAGTCTCCATAATTATAATTCAGATTCTGAGGCGCACCTGATAAAGATTTGTTGTAGTTGATGCCGTCAGCCTCATTACCACCGTAGAAAGTAGAAGACATTAAAGAATCTCCATCTCTACTCAGCCTTACTACTATAATATCAGTGCCACCGCCAAAGTCTTCAACATTCGTAGTAGAAGGATTGTCATCGATAATTTCAGTTCTTATGTTGTTTGACGATTCTTTTAACTTATCAAAAGCATTTGTTGTGGTAGGAAAGTTACCGGAGGAAGATACACCAAAGATGTACAGATTACCAGCGGAATCAGTTACCATACTATGCACTGTTTCGTTATCATTACCCCCTAAATAGGTAGCGTATTCCAGATTCGTTCCATCGGAAGAGAATTTTGCAATGGCAATATCTACAAGTGCACCTCCAAACGCTGTTTGCAAGGCCCCAAGTGTTGTAACGTATCTATTCCCAAAAGTAAGTCCGCCCATAAAACCATTTCCGTCATCGTCATATGTAGCACTCATTCCCCAATTGTCTGATATTGAGCCTGAATATGTGGAGAATATTAAGACTGGGTCAATAACAAGCTCTTTACTTTTATCATAACCTTGAGGGAACTCGAAATAGAGTATACCTTCTTCAGATATTACGTAATTGCATGCGACTTGGACTTTTGCCCCTCCTTTAAGTTGATATGCAAAGGGTTTTTCTTCAATTAATTCACCCATGGTATGGGTAATTACTAAGTTTCCATCTTTTACAACTGGTTGGTCAACTCCGTTGTATTGCACTCTAATTTGGTAGGGTGAGCTTTCTGCAGAAATGTGATAGTCGTATTTAATTCTTCCTTGATCTGTGTAAACTAATAAATCAATACCATTATACAACTCTTCGTATTTAAAGTAATCGTAATTGTATACTCTGGGAGCCCATTTAGTCCTATCATTTCCGATAAAATAGTTTTTATATGATTTTGATGTGCTACCTTTTAATACTTGAATATTAGGATTAGAACCAATAAATTGAGCATCGAAAATGTGATATTTAGCCTCTTTATTGATAGGTTTGTTTCCTGCATGATAACTAGGTGTATGTGTAAATTGATAGTGGAATCGATCTTTTTCAAAATATACGTCTGCACCTTCTTGCTCGGAGAGGAATAGTATATTTTCATGCCACTGTCCTTTGTTTTCTGTAAATGGAAAAGAGTTACTTACTGCAGGTTCATGTGCATTTATGCTTAGGTAACAGGAGAAGAATAGTAAGAGGATGAGATTAATTTTCATAGCACAGTTCAATTAAAAGTAAATTTAACCAAAATGAACTCCTCTGTAGAGTTATAAGAAGTAAATTTTTAGTTTAGGATGCTTCCTTTTAGATGGTTATTTAACTTAAATTTGAATTTTAACAATAGGCTCTCTCATAAATGATTTTAATAGCAGATAGCGGATCCTCCAAAACTGACTGGAGACTCATCGATAAGGATACAATTTCTCAGTATTCTAGTATTGGATTAAACCCGGATTTTGTTGATGAGTCTAAGGTTGCTCTAGAATTATCTAGAACATTTACTGTTCTGAATAAAGAGAGCGTTAGAGAAGTTCACTTTTATGGTTCTGGGTGTTCTTCTAAACGTCGAAACAAAGTAATTGCTAATGGAATAAAGAATGTATTTTCCTCTGCAGAAATCAATGTTTACCATGATTTATTAGGTGCCGCTAGAGCAGCATGCGGAAAAAACAAAGGTATTGCAGGAATATTAGGCACAGGAAGTAACTGTTGTTTGTTTGACGGAGAGCAAGTAATTCAAGAATTTAGGAGTGGTGGATTTATTATTAGTGATGAAGGTGGTGGAGTAGACATAGGAAAAAGAATACTAAAAGCACTCATAGAAGGAAGAATGGGTGAGGAATTACAAAATCGATTTATTAAAAGTTACAAGACAGATGTAGACGAAATTTTGGTTTGTCTTTATAAAAAACCTTTTCCCAATAAATACATCGCTAATTTTAGTCGATTTGCTTATCACAACCGTGAGAATCCCTTTATCTCTGAATTACTGCAGAATTCTTTTCGCACATACTTTCAAAACATGGTAACTAGATATGAAGAATGTCATACAGTGCCTTTAAATTTAACTGGTTCTATTGCTTTTTACTACCAAGAAGTTGTACGAAAAGTGGCACTGGAATTTGATGTAAAAATTGGCGCTATCTTAGAAAAGCCAATTTCAGGACTAACTTTATATCATTCAGAATTAGGAGCCGAGTAAAAAAATAGCAGGGATTTTGTCTAAGTTCTGTTTGTTGCTTTTTTTCCATTCTACAACTGTTTTGGTTTTTATATATTCGTTGGGTAAACTAATGTTTGCCGCTACGCAGAGTTTGCTTTCTCCTTTAAGTGTTTTCATTAAGTCATCCCACATAGACTCATTCCGGTAAGGAGTCTCCATGAAGATCTGCGTTTGTTGGGTTTGATTTACCAAATTCTCCATCTCTCGGATTTCCTTGGTTTTTTTGGAATTGTCTCTATCCAGATAACCTTTAAAAGTAAATGACTGACCGCTGAAACCACTTGCCATAAGAGCTAAGAAAATGGATGAAGGGCCAATTAAAGGAACGGTTTGAAAGCCATTTAGATGTGCGTGTTTTACCAATAAAAATCCTGGATCTGCAATTCCGGGGCAACCTGCATCTGAGATAATCCCAATAGATTTCCCGTCTTTTAGAGCTGCTATCATTGCTTGAATATCATCCCAATCACTCTTCTTATCTAAATTGTAAAATTCACTTTCATCAATTTTTGATTTTAGACCAATTCGCACTAGAAAACGTCGAGTATCCTTTATATTTTCAACTGCAAAGTGAGACAAGGAAGCAATGATTCCTTTGTTCTCAGATGGAAATGATCGGTCCTCAGTAACTTCAAGACCTAAAAAGTTAGGAATAAGGTAAACTTTAGCTTTGCTCATTTTTGATTTGTTTAATGATCACGTTGCAGGCAGCATCTAGCAAACGGTATACATTTTTAAAACCATCTTTTCCTCCAAAATAGGGGTCAGGAACAGATTGATTTGAACCGGGATTGATTAAATTAAGAATCAACTCAACTTTGTTTATTTCTTTTAATTTATTTGTTAGTGCAACTGTGTTGGAATAGTTCGATGTGTCCATTACAAATATTCTATCAAATTTTTGAAAATCTGAGTTCTGAATCTGCCTCCCACGCTGCGCGGTAATGTCAATGCCGCATTCTGCAGCCTTTGATATGGATCTTGAATCGGGTTTATCACCAACATGATAATCAGAAGTAGCTGCGGAATCAACCGAAACGTCAAGACTGTTTTTTATTAATTTGTTTTGAAGGATTCCTTCTGCAAGGGGAGACCGGCAAATGTTGCCCAGGCAAACCATTAATATTTTCATAGTTGAATAATAAAAAAACTCTACTGTCTACTAAGTTGAGCTAAGTGCGACAATAGAGTTAAAAAAAATGTTTTCAAGGTAATAGATTACTGAATGCTAATTTTTTTTTCTAAATCAGAAACATATCCTCTAAACCTTTTGTCAGTGTCAATTAAGTTGTTTACAGTTTTACAAGCATGTAAAACTGTAGCGTGATCTTTTCCACCGCAATGCATTCCAATGTTGGCTAAACTGGACTTTGTCATTTTCTTGGCAAAATACATCGCAATTTGTCTTGCTTGCACCACTTCTCTCTTTCTTGTTTTTGATTTCAACAATTCAATAGGTAAATCAAAGTAATCGCAAACTACTTTTTGAATGTAGTCTATAGAAACTTCACGAGCGGTATTTTTCACAAACTTGTCAATCATTTGCTTTGCTAAATCGAGCGTAATTGCTTTTTTGTTTAACGATGATTGAGCTAACAAAGAAATAAGAGCACCTTCTAATTCTCTAATGTTTGTTGTAATGCTATAAGCTAAATATTCTACTACTTCTTTCGGAAGCTCCAAGCCTTCTTTGTACATTTTTGTTTCCAAAATTGCAATTCTAGTTTCTAACTCAGGATTTTGTAGGTCTGCAGAAAGTCCCCATTTAAATCTTGACAATAATCGTTGCTCCATTCCTTGAAGCTCAACGGGAGCTTTGTCGGAAGTAAGAATTAACTGTTTTCCAGTTTGATGTAAGTGGTTGAATATATGGAAAAATACATCTTGTGTTTTCTCTTTTCCGCTAAAGAATTGCACATCGTCAATAATCAATACATCTATCATTTGATAGAAGTGAATAAAGTCGTTTTGGTTGTTATTTCTTACAGCATCAATAAATTGATGTGTAAATTTCTCTGAAGAAACGTACAATACAGTTTTACTTGGATGATTGTTTTTAATTTCAATTCCAATAGAATGAACTAAATGCGTTTTTCCTAAACCAACACCACCATATATTAGTAATGGGTTAAAGGCTGTTCCGCCAGGATTTTTTGATACTGCATATCCTGCTGAACGAGCTAATCTATTGCAATCACCTTCAATAAAGCTTTCAAAAGAGTAATTAGGGTTTAATTGAGACTCAATCTGTACTTTTTTCAAACCTGGAATTATAAAAGGATTTCGAATTCCTTTTTCTCCGTTAACATCAATTGGCACCGTAACAGGATCATTTTTCAATGCTTGTCTATTGGTAGTAGGTATGCGCACGGTATATGGTTTGGGGTTGTTAGTTCCATTTTCCATAATAATGCTGTACTCTAGTTTACCTTCAGTACCTAATTCTTTTTTAATAGTTTTTCTAAGTAATGTAATGTAGTGCTCCTCCAACCACTCGTAAAAAAATTGAGATGGAACTTGAATGGTAAGAACATTATTAGCCAATTTAAGAGGAGCAATAGGGTCAAACCAAGTTTTATAACTTTGAAGGCTAACGTTGTCTTTAATAACAGCTAAACAATTTTGCCAAACTTGATTGAAATCATTACTCATATTACTAGGTTTTATGGTGGTTAATACACTTGCGACGACTTAACTAACTTTTGACTTAATTCGAATTTTGATTCAATATTTTTTTGAAAGTTTGACAACTTTTTACTGTGCGAGAGAAAAAAGTCTAACTTGTTGATATTGTAACGAATGAACGAATTTGGATTAAATTTTTAATCGCACAACAAATATTTGTAGAAAAAAGTGAAATAAAAAACTAAAGTGCTATTGATTTAGAACTTTTTTATGCTATGTTTTAAAATAGTTTCAACGAAAATAATTAATGAAATTTACACCATGATTAAATCTAAAACAACTCTTTGGGTAAGGTATTCTGAGACAGACCAAATGGGCTTTGTTTACTATGGTAATTACCCTCAATATTTAGAAATTGGAAGGGTAGATGCGTTAAAATCTTTAGGTATTTCATATCGCAGTATGGAAGAGTCAGGATGCGGATTACCAGTTAAGGACTTGGTTATAAAGTATTACAAGGCTGCTTCATATGATGATGAACTTGATGTTACAACCTTTGTGAAAAATATGCGTACCAATAAAATTATATTTGACTATGAAGTTCGTAGAGGAGAGGATTTGATTATTACTGCTCAAACCACTTTATTCTTTATGGGTGCTTCAAAGCGGGCATGCAGCACACCTTTTGAATTTATCGAAAATATGAAAGCTTATTTCAATTGAGAAAATCGATTGATTCTTTTAGCATAATGGGACCACACGATACTAGTTTTTAAAATTCCTGTTGAATTAGGATTTTCTACAGGGGATCTAAATTTTTTCATTTTGTAGAAAGAAAAGTGTGCCTGTAAAATTGCAAAAGCATGTTGAGGACCTGAAGATATTAACAATTTGAAAAAAGCGACCCCGTCTAAAACCAATCGTAGGAATATTTTAAAGAACCTGTAATTTGATTGGTCGTTTTTGTACAATGTCATTAAACTATTGCGAAAGTTTAAAAACGTCTTTCTTGGATTGGTGTTTTTCATTGTACCACCTCCAAGATGGTAAACTGTGCTTTCTGATACATAATATACAGAGTATCCTAAATTTTTTGCTCTCCAACATAAGTCAATCTCTTCCATGTGTGCAAAATAACGTTCGTCGAACCCATCCAATTGATTAAATATTGAGGATTTAATAAACATACAAGCTCCTGTTGCCCAAAAAACTTCTCTGCTAGTATCGTACTGACCGTTATCTCTTTCAATGCTATCAAATATTCTACCTTGACAAAAAGGGTAGCCTAAGAAGTCTATAAACCCTCCAGCCGCCCCTGCGTATTCAAATTCATCTTTATTGAGGTATGTCTTAATCTTTGGTTGAGCGATGCATACGTTTTCTAAACTTTCAAGTTGCTTTATAACGGGTTCTATCCAATTGGGAGTAACTTCTACATCTGAATTTAATAAAACAAAATAATCTTCTTTTAATTCTTTAAGAGCATCGTTGTAGCCCTTAGCAAAGCCTCCATTACTTTCGTTAATGATGAACTTTATACTCGGGTAGTTGTCTTTAGTAAAAGCCAAAGAGTCATCTGTTGAATCGTTATCTGCAAGGTATACTGTTGCTTTTGTGGAATTTTTAACGACTGACGGGAGATAGGTTTCCAAATGTTTTCTACCATTCCAATTTAATATAACTACAGCAACACTCGGACTCATCTCTGAAATTTAGACCACAAAAATAAGGAAGTACTACCTAGGATTATTAAACAAATCTCGAGCTCTATCTTGTCCTTGTATATTTTGTATTTCACGGGTTCCCGGTCTTTTTGTGCCATCCATTCGGCCTTTTTTAAGCGTAAATTCCCATTGATCATTTTGAACTTCGCCTGGAACATTCGAATGCAATACTTCATAACCAAGCATTTCGGTTGATGGACTGTAAAATATAAATTTACGATTAGTTAGGCCGTTCAACGTTGCCCTATAACAATCATCTAACTTATCATAACGCCATATAGAGTAAGGATAGTTATCGCTATCGTATTTTACATTTTGCAAGTCATTCGGAGCTCCGTATTGTAAATATACTCTACCTCGATCAGTCTGATAGCCTTTTATGCCGCCGTAACCAAATTTTTCATCAGCTATAGCAAGCTTTTTTTTGTACTCTTCCCATTTGTAACCGGGGTCAACCGGATTTCTTGTTACCCAGAAGTTTAGAAAATACCTTTGCATAAATTCTAGTTCAGCATATTTTAGTTGATTGTCTGCCCATGTTTTTTCATTCTCTTGTGAAATAACCCTTACAGACTTTATGTATTCAGCAAGCAGTGCTGTATTTCTAATAGTATCAATAAAGGTTCCTTCAATAGAAACTGCACTAAGATCTTTTAAGACAGGATTTAATCTAAAAAATTGAACTCTTTTACTTTCAATAATTTCGTTGTTCTTGTTTTTGCATTCTACCAATACTTCATAATTCCCAGTTGGTAATTTTTCTACATTGAATGGCTGTATATGAGCTGTAATACTAGTTGCTTTTAGTCTTTTTATTGCTCTTAGGTTACTAGTAAGCTCTTCGTTTACAGCATCTCTAATTGAAATATCGATGAAGTAATCTGCACTATCGCCAAGTGATTTGTTTGCATTATAGATTTCAAAATAGGCGCTTAGCTTGCTATTTTCTCGAATGTAGTTATGTGCAACGTTTGGTGCAATGTCATAACCGACTTTTGAAAATTGATTTTTTGTTACCGTTGGCTTAATATTATTTCCCAATTGAATATCGGAGAGCTGTATTACTGTGGGAGTATTTTTTAAGGTGCTGATTGTTCCTGTAGCTTCAGCTGTACTTTGGTTAACTAAATCTTTGGCAATAATAGTATAGGTATATAATCCTTCAGGAAAACTTAGTCTTTTTAAGTCAAGTAAGTCTAATGGGTTGTTGTTTACTTCTGCTTCCGTATAGATAGGTGTATTAATTTGAAATTTTTCGAAAGCAATAACTTCCGTTCCTTTCTCAATTAAGTAGGTCATCTCAATGTTAGACTGAAAAAGTTCTACTTCTCCTTCTTGCTTTACCATAGCATACCCTAAAGAACTACCATTAATGGATAAGTAAAACTCTGTATACGGTTTGTTTTCGATTTTAAAATTGGAATAATCAATTGAGAAATTCACATTTGAGAATAGCTGTGATAGCAGTAATATACCTAATAATAAGGATAAAGTCTTTTTCATAGTTCTAAATTACGAATACAAGACACCTTTTATTTAAAATATGTTGTTAAAAGTTGTTTTTAAAATAAAAAGCTTTGGTATTTTTGCGGCGGAGAAATGGCAGAGCGGTTGAATGCACTAGTCTTGAAAACTAGCATACTGAAAGGTATCGGGGGTTCGAATCCCTCTTTCTCCGCTTCAAAAGGCTCAAAACGATAGTTTTGAGCCTTTTTTATTTCAATGAGTTGAAAGCTTGCTTTCGAACGAAATTGAAATGAAAAAGGCAAATCAGTTTTAACTTTTTTGAGCCTTTTAAAGCAGGCACACCCCCTTTTGGATGCCCGAAGTGAGACAAATAAAACTCCACAGCAGAACTGATTTGAATCAATAGCAGTATTGCCTTCTAACTAAAAAAGAATAATATAATGTCCAAAGGTCTGATGTCAGGTTTTGGGTTTTTGCAATGCTTAATTAGTAGATATTTTAAATAAACCCCAATACCTTGTTCAAAACCTCTTATTACAAAGTAAAGGTTCAAACAGAATAATACTACTTTAGTATTTCAATTGCACAACAACATGAATCGCGTATTTAACTTTATCAGAGATCGACATTCAATCATATTGAAAGTAATATTCTTTTGTCTTTCAGTGGGATTAATTGTTTTTATCTTCCCAAGAGAAGGAAAGTTTAAATATGAATTTCAAAAAGGGAAACCGTGGCAGCACGTGGACTTAATTGCGCCATTCGATTTTCCTATTTACAAATCTGTTGAAGAAATTAATTCAGAACGCACAGTAGTTCAGAGTCAAATGAAGCCTTACTATTTTAAAAGTGGAAGAATTGAGGCTGAAGAATTAGAGCGTTTTTCCATTGAATTTGACAAAGCTTGGTCAGAAGATGTATCAAATTTAGAGCTTGATAAATTAGAGTTTAGCAGGCTAAAGAATAATTATTTTCTGCTAGGAGAACAATTGCTAAAGAAGATTTACGAGCAAGGAATTATCGAAATTCATTCAAGTATAGAAGGAGAGGACGAAGGTTATGAGGTAGCAGTTATAGAGAATAATGTAGAAGTGGTGAAACCCATATCTGAATTTTATACTTTAAGGTCAGCATTTCAATATGTTAATCAATCTTTAGAGAAGACGGAAGAGCTAGGTCAAAAGCTTTTGAGCAGTGCTTTGGAAAACTGCTTAAACAGAAGCGTTTCTTACGATCTCGAAACAAATGAACTTGTATTGAAACAGGAGTTAGAATCTGTTTCTCCAACATTCGGTATGATTCAAAAGGGGGAGCGGGTGGCAAGCACCGGAGATGTGCTTACTGAGGAACAGTACAAGATTTTGGACTCCCTTCGAACGGAATATGAATCGCAATTAGGTGAAAGTAGTAGTTTGATGTTGATTTTATTAGGTCAAGTTATTTTAGTTGCATTGCTCATTCTATCCTTGGGCTTATTCTTATATTCCTTCCGTAAAGAAATTATAAACAGCGACACAAAAATTATATTTCTATTATTTCTAATTGTACTTTTTGTATTTGGAGCAAAAATTTTCCTAAGCATAGAAAACATTAATCTGTATTTATTGCCATTTTGTGTGCTGCCTATTATTATTCGAACATTCTTCGATATTCGTGTGGCATTATTTACCTTTTTAGTAACTATACTTATTGTAGGTTTTGTAGCACCTAATCCGTATGAGTTTATCATCATTCAAATGATTGCGGGAATGTTAACTTTACTAGGTATTGTCAACTTGAGAAATAGGTCGCAGTTGTTTATTTCTTCCTTGGTAGTTTTCTCGGCATACAGTGCGGTGTATTTGAGTATTGGTCTCATTCAAGAAGGACGCTTTCAGGCAACCGATTGGAAGTTTCTAGGTTGGTTTTTTGGAAGTGCCATGCTTACTTTGTTCGCCTATCCATTGATTTACATATTTGAAAAGGTATTTGGTTTTGTTTCGGATGTTACCTTAATGGAGCTTGCAGACACCAATAATAATTTGCTTAAGCAATTGAACATGAAGGCGCCCGGAACTTTTCAGCACTCTTTACAAGTTTTTAATTTAGCCGAAGAGGCAATTAGAGCCATTGGTGGGAATGCTCTTTTAATGCGCACAGGAGCCTTGTATCACGATATAGGCAAAATGAACATGCCTAATTATTTTATTGAAAATCAAAACTCTGATTACAACCCGCACAGTGAACTGGCTCCTGAAGAAAGCGCTGCCATTATCATTGAGCATGTGATCAACGGAATAGAAATGGCAAAAAAGAATAAGTTGCCAGACGTTATTATTGATTTCATTAGAACACATCACGGTACAACTACAACACGTTTCTTTTACAAGCAATACATGGAAGATAATCCAGATGAAAAAAAAGCTTCAAAGCTATTTCGATATCCTGGTCCATTGCCTTATTCAAAGGAAACTGCAGTTCTCATGATGGCAGACTCCGTGGAAGCTGCTAGTCGAAGTCTTTCAAAATACGATGGGGAATCAATTGAGAAATTAGTCGATACTATTATTGATTCTCAAGTTAGAGAGCTTCAATTTGCGAATGCTGACATTACATTCAAGGATATTAGTGAAATCAAGAAGATGTTCAAACGTAAGTTGATGAGTATTTACCATGTTCGGTTAGAGTATCCGGATTGAGAATGTGGAGTGAAGAGTGAAGAATGTGGAGTGGTTAAGCTTTCTTAAAGAAGATCTATTCTTTGTATTGAAATAATTCACTTAACTTATTACTAGCAACAACCTTTATAAAAATGGCTAAGCCTAGAAAAACTCCAAGCTACCATGCTTCATAGTTCTTTAGAGCGGCTGAGATTAACTTTACCCAACTTGCTTCTTCAGCAGCAATACCCATTCCTAAAAAGGATAAACTAACCAATACAGGACCTAATGCATTTGTTCAACGTTGCTGCATCGTTCTTTTCTCTTATGATAATAGTATTGGTAGTATCGTTTTTAGGTGCTTGTTGACAGACTAATGCAAAAAAATAAGGGAGAGAACAAACAGAGGTAGATTATTTTTTTCACAGGATGGCTTTATAGCGTTGAAGATAGTGAAGAGTAGTTGAAAAAAATATTTCAATTAAATGATTTTTTTACATATCGAATGAAATAACATTATTACTTTTGCCCTCCGAATAGGAGAGGTGCCTGAGTGGCCGAAAGGAACGGTTTGCTAAATCGTCGTACGTTACAAGCGTACCCAGGGTTCGAATCCCTGTCTCTCCGCAAGAGAATTGTTCTTTTAAATAAATTTTTTTTACAGTTTATTGAAAGAAAACTAGTAATTTTGACCATCCAAATTTAAGGTAAAACTTGAAAAATTACACCTTCGGGGTGTAGCGTAGCCCGGTATCGCGCCTCGTTTGGGACGAGGAGGTCGTAGGTTCGAATCCTGCCACCCCGACACAAATACAAGCCAATACTATTGTTAATCAATGTGTTGGCTTTTTTGTTTCTATCTATTTGCACACATTTTGCACACTTAGGTTGATGGAACTCCTAATGACTTTCAGAAAAGAGTA
>TARA_B110000046_G_scaffold182270_2_pt1 | contig 18531 bp, 17 predicted proteins | sample TARA_B110000046 | Tara Oceans TARA_B110000046 (sample SAMEA4397157) | marine metagenome | biome: Polar Biome; feature: [DCM] deep chlorophyll maximum layer (ENVO:01000326); material: water (ENVO:00002006), including particulate matter (ENVO:01000060) such as... | depth 40 m
AAATTAATAACCCATCAAGTCCCCAACCTTTTTTATCAAGTAGGCGCCACATCGGTCCAAAAACTGCGCCTCCAGCTCCAAAAATCGCAACCATAATAGGAGTAGAGATTTTGTATTTTTTTGAATTAGCTGCGATCCCAACTGAGGTAATATAGATTGCCCCACTCATTGTCCCAAACCCACCACTGAATAAAATAATGAATTTAAAATAACTGTCTACAAATACCGACAGGCTTAAACTGAGGCAGGCAATAATTCCAAACCCAGACAGACGTAGACTGGGGGGCAAACTCTTGAAACTGCCTGGACTAATGATAACTCCCAACGTGAAACTAACGATGGCCCACGAGAACACCAAGCCAGCCTGCGAAGTTGTCACTGTGAACGCTGTCTGAATTGGAGAAATAAGGGCGCTCCATCCATAAAGAGCTCCAGCAAAAAAACTGAGTAAACCAGAAGTCCAAAGTATCCAGCGATCCACCAGGGGCCCCTTATTTTTTGGTTGCGTGTAGACATTTAGCAAATCTGCAATTAGATCACACAAATAAACTTGTATATACAAATATGTTAAGTCAAGGTAGTTATACTAGTTAGCTAAAAGAAGGATAATAATACTTCCGTGTCCAGCAACGAAGTAATTGTTACGGGTGCAGCCATTACACCCTTCAACCGCCGCAAAGACGGAACTGGGTTTCGCGATTGGGCGGCAATGGCTTTTGATAATGCGGTTGCGATGGCCAATATCGAGATAAAAGAAATTGATGCTCTATTTGTAGCCTCTGAAAGTGACTTTTTTTCAATGCAGCTAAATCCAGCTGCAGTTCTTGCAAGCGAACTTGGCCTTACTGGGGTAGCAGCAACCCGATGTGAAGGCGGGGGGGCTTCAGGACAAGTTGCAGTTCAGGCAGCTGCACGACTACTTCAAGCCACTGAGGCACGCCACGTCGCAGTAGTTGGAGTTGATCCATCTGCATCTAGTTTATCTGGCGACGCCATACGTGCGCTTTATGGATATTCATTTGATACATGGACAGATGGCATGACAGGAATAAATTCCACTGCTCTTTATGCGCTCTCATATCAAGCCTTTACAGCCCAGTTTCATACATCAGAAGAAAGCTTGGCTACAGTAACAATGCAAAATCGAAAAAATGCCTGCGAGAACCCCAACTCACATTTGCCACGACAGGACACTATTCAAGAAATCAACGCTAGTCCTTTCATAGCCTCACCATACCGCCGTTTACATTGTTCTCCACTATCTGACGGAGCAGCCGCATTAATTTTATCTCGCCACAAAAATACGCCACGCAGTCGAGCCAATGCGCCACAAATCATTGGTATGGGTGCGGCAACAGACCATATGCATCTTGGCGCTCGCTCTGATCCAGGACTTTTCAAAGCAAAAACACAGGCGATGCAAAGCGCTTGCACAGAGGCAGGCATTAAACCCACAGACGTCAGGCTGGCTGAGGTTTATGATGCTTACGCAGGAGCACAGTTACAAGCCTTAACCGCACTTGGCCTCACAAACTCACCAGCTAGCGACCTCATGAATGGTAATTTCAGGCCAGGCGGCGATTGTCCTGTTAATTTATCAGGGGGGCTTATGGGACAAGGAGCCCCAGTCGGTGCGACTGGGGTTGCACAAGTGGTGACCTGTGCACAAATTCTAGAAGGGTGCTATCATTCCAATTTGCAGCTATCTAACCCACCTAAATACGCGCTAGCAGACACCCATGGTGGCGTCTGCACAACGGCAGCTGTAACAATACTTTCCCAAGGAAATGCAGCATGATCGTTTATCAGCAGATCCTTAATTACACACTCAATTCTGGCTGGTTAACTCCATTTGTAACTGGACTAAAAGCTGGCAAGGCTAAGGCCCGTAAATGTAACTGTTGCTCAAAGGTAAGTTTTCCTCCTCTTCGAGTCTGTCTCTGTGGCAGCGCTGAGGGTGCTTGGCAGGACTTAAGTGGGACTGGTACAATTATTTGGCGGACGACTGGACCAGACGGAGATTTTGCACTTGTTCAATGTGACGGTGCCGATACGCAGACAATTATGCGACTTATTGAATTTGGCGCGAATGTTACGCATGGAAAAATTATAGCTTCGGATACTAAAAAACCAGCGCTTTGCCTAACACCAAATGTAAGGCCTGAGATGCTATGATTGCACCAATATCAATCCCAGAAAAACTACTTAAAAGTCTTAACTTAGTAACCAGTGGCGAAAATTATGATATTGTTTGGCCAGATGATGCCAACATATTTCATATGACATTAGGTCGGCACCTGGGTGTAAATACACGCGACAAACCTGCCATGATCTATGAAAAACCAGACGGCCAAGTTGCGGTACAAAGCTTTGCTGAAATTAATAGTGAAGCTACTAACCTTGCCTCAGCTTTACGTAATCTGGGCTATGGAAAAGGTAGCCTAATTGGAATTCATACTGGCCAACACCCAGATACTGCAACTGTACACATGGCTATCTGCAAAATTGGGGGCACTGCGGTAACGTTGTCACAGCTATATGGACCGGACTCTCTTCGCCACGCAATTAATGATTGTGAACTTCAGGCGATAGTAACGTCACGCGATGCTTGGCAGCCATTCCAAAAAATAGTAAAAACTGATTTTCCAAGTTTAACCCACGTCTTATACCGCGATCCACAAAATGATGATATTGACCTGGATGATATATTTAATACCCCTGCACCTGATTTTGTACCCAATTATGGGGGCGCCAACGACCCTGCACTTTTGATGTATACTTCTGGCTCCACCGGCAAACCAAAAGGTATATTGCATGGGCACCGTATTTTAGCCGCCTATACACCCTCTATTAATCTTTTTTTTAATATCGCAATGGAAGACACTGATGCTGTATATTGGTCACCATCTGACTGGGCTTGGGTTGGTGGGCTTTTGGATATGCTTTTTCCAGCCTGGATGGCAGGGCGACCAGTCGTTACGTCTTTAAATAGGTTTGACGCAGACTACGCATTTTCTTTTATGAGCCGACATAAAGTCACCCACTCATTTCTTGCACCTACCGCTATAAAACGGCTAGCCCAAACCTTAAACCCACGAGACGCTTACGACCTCTCCATTAAGATCATTTGTACAGGTGGAGAGGCACTTGCATCTGAAACATTAGGCTGGGTCGAAACCAAGCTAGGTGCTGTTTGTAATGAGTTTTATGGCATGACTGAGGTAAATCATTTAATTGGAAATTGTGCAGCACTGTATCCGCGTAGACTTGGATCTATGGGCCGGGCATACCCCGGGCATAATGTAAAATTAGTAGATTCAGATGGAAAAGAAGTCGCGGACGGTGAACCAGGGGAAATTGTAACCACAAAAACTTCTCCAACCCGTTTTCTTGGTTACTTAAATAGTCCTAAAAAAACAGCAGAAATGGAATTTGGTCCATATTTACGAACCTATGATCTTGCTGTTCGTGATTCTGATGGATATTTTTGGTACAAAGGTCGTTCCGATGATCTGATAAAATCGTCTGGGTTCAGGATCGGCCCAACCGAAATTGAAGAGTGCCTGCTGGCGCACCCTTCGGTAGCTGAGGTTGCGGTTATTGGCAAACCTGATGCGGATAGAGGGTCTATTGTGAAAGCAATTATTAAGTTGCGCGATGGGTTTTCAGAAGATAAATTACTTATCGAGCAACTACGGGAACATGTCAGAACACGATTAGCCAGATACAAAGCCCCTCGAGAAATTGTTTTTGTACATGGATTTGAGATGACATCTTCAGGCAAGATAAATCGACGTCTTCTACGAGATGCAGAGCAAAATGGGGGCTCGATGTGACTAGCATTTTATTACTGCCAGAGGTAAAAACATTTCTTAGTTCAACCCAATCCCTACGAATTGGCGGCAAAAATGTAGATACTGACAATACACTTGTCGTGATAAATCCCTCAACTGGCACATTACTTGCCCAAGTAGCTAGGGCCAGCGCCAAAGAGATTGAACTAGCTGTAACAGCTGCGTGGCATGCCTACGAAGATCTAGGTTGGGGTGGAATGTTGCCCCACGATCGTATTCGTATCCTTTGGAAATTTGCTGACCTAATAGAGGAACGTGCGCCAATATTTGGACAACTGGACGCACTTGATAACGGAAAACCCTACGCAACTGCCCGTGATGTAGATGCTATTTGGGCCGCCAGACACTTTCGATATTTTGCTGGATGGCCTGACAAAATTGAAGGAGCAACTATACCGGTTAGTACACCAAATAGATTAAACTACACACAAGTTGAACCATTAGGCGTTTGTGGATTAATCACGCCATGGAACTATCCACTTTTAATGGCGTCCTGGAAGCTAGCACCAGCCTTGGCAGCTGGAAATGCAGTAGTGTTAAAACCATCCGAGGAAACCCCGCTGTCTGCCCTTTATCTTGCAGATTTAGCACTTGAGGCAGGACTTCCACCTGGCGTCTTAAACGTAGTACCAGGTTTTGGGCATGATGCCGGTGCCTCCCTGGCGGCCCATGATCGAGTTGCTAAGATTGGATTTACTGGAAGTACCAACACCGGACGTGAAATTGTCAAAGCCTCAGCAGGGAACCTTAAAAAGTTGTCATTGGAACTAGGTGGTAAAGCAGCAAATATTATCTTTGATGATGCCAAACTTGAACGCGCTATCGCAGGCGCTTTTTGGGCTAATTTTGGTAATAATGGGCAAAGTTGTACCGCGGGTTCTCGCCTTTATGTGCATTCATCTATTTATAATAAAGTCATCACAGGTTTGGTAGAGCTTGCCAATGGATTAAGCGTTGGTCCAGGAATGGATGATCCAGGTCATGACCTCGGTCCAGTTATAAGTGAGAAGCAAATGAACATGATCCTTGATCATGTTGCCTTCAGCCAACAGGAAGGGGCAAGAGTTTTAACTGGGGGTAACCGCATAGCTAGAGATGGATGGTTTATCCCACCAACAGTGATTGACCATGTAGAGGACAAAATGCGTATTGCTCAGAAAGAGGTTTTTGGGCCTGTTCTCTCTGTATTAAAATTTGATGACGACGACGATGTTTTGAAGCGCGCTAATAACTCAATCTATGGGCTTGCTGCTGGTCTTTGGTCGCAAGACGTAAGCCGGGTACGCCAATTTTCCAAATCGCTTCAAGCAGGAACAATTTGGGTGAATTGTTGGGGTGAAACCGACGCCGCCTCACCATTTGGTGGCGTCAAGCAATCTGGTTATGGGCGTGAGATGGGTAAGGATGCAATAGCACTGTATAGTCAAACAAAAAGTGTTTGGGTCGCATAGATAGGATTAAAATGTTACCAATATTGCCAACGCCAAAATACCAAAATGCCTATCGGGTAATTCTCAATCGCCTTAAGTCTGGCAGATATCCTGTGGGAGGTAGGATGCCTACTGAAACCGAATTGGCCAAACATTTTGAGGTTAGCCGTGTTACAATTCGCCGAGCACTCGATATGCTGGTTCAGGACGGGTATGTCGAAAGCAAGCAAGGCAGTGGCTACAAAGTTCTAACTATATCACCAGCCTCTGATACGTGCCTAACGTCGTTCACAGACGCAACTCTTCGGGCGGGAAACGAACCAACATCTCGATTTATATCACTAGATTATTTCAGTCCCGGTGCTGTTGAAATTTCAAATATCCCTGAAGAAATGGCCACAACTGAAATAACACGAATAGTTCGATTGCGCCTGGTAGACGAAACACCTTGTATGCTCGTAATGACTTACGCACAGCGTAAAACTTTGAAAAATGCGAGCGAAGCTGACTTCCCTGAAAATGGGCCAGGGCAGTCTATATTACGCATTCTAAATGAGCGCTTTGCATTGAACTGGTCAGCTGCATGTGAAGATATTAGTCCAATTTTAGCAGATAATTATTTAGCAAAAACTTTTGAAACTGATGTTGGGCAGCCCCTTCTTAAACAGGCTTGTTCAGCCTTCAGTGAGAACGGACGCGTAGTCTTTCACGAAGATGTATATCGCTCTGGCTCTGTCAGTTTCAATCTATCACAATCAAACCGTAGTCCACGACATGTAGGAGTAAACCCTAAATGACCTTTCCTTCTCTATCAAAAGACCTGATGCTAAAACGGCTGAACCCACCAAAGAATGGACCCGTGCGCCTGCTTATCGATACAGATGCAGCAAATGAAATAGACGACCAATTCGCAATTGCCTGGGCCCTACTTTCACCAGAGAAAATGACAGTTGAAGCTGTAACTGCAGAGCCGTTTTCCTTTGCTCATCATAAGCCTGCATTACTGGCAGCCGAAAAAGTACTTGAAACTGGGAAGGGACAACAACGGGAACATATGGTAGGCGGTTTTCAAGGGTGGCTTGGCCGGCTGCACGCCCAAGGAAGGCGGGCATCTGATCTTAACTTTATTGGACCTTCAGAGGGAATGGAGTTAAGTTATAAAGAAATATTAACCGTTTACGATAAGCTAAATGTGCCAAAAGGCGGCAAGGTATTCCGCGGTGCAACACGTTACATGAAGCACGCTGATGATGTCGTCGAGTCCCCAGCAGTAGATAAAATTATTGAGCTCGCAAAGTCAGACGATACCCCACTTTATATCGCAGCAATGGGGTGCGTAACAAACATCGCAGCAGCCTTATTGAAAGCACCCGAAATTATTGAGAAAATAGTTGTAATTTGGACGTCAGCATATCCATCCAAAGCACCACACTGTAACCGACCCTCACTAAATTTAGTGCAAGATATTCATGCATCACGACTTATTTTCGACAGTGGCGTACCGCATATTTATTTACCGGGTTATCATGTGGGTGCACAGCTGTTGATCTCTGCACCAGAAATGGAAAAATTTGTTAAAGGCAAAGGCGCTATCGGGGACTACCTAAATAGCCTGTACGAAAAAAATCCACTTCATGAAATGTTTGCTATCAGTGAGCCAGAAAAACGTACCTGGGTAATCTGGGATATTATAAATATTGCCTGGCTCATTAATCCAAGTTGGGTGCCTACCTATCTTACCACATCGCCCATTTTAAATGATGACTTATATTGGGAACATGCGCTTGACCGTCATCAGATGCGGGAAGCGCACGACGTACAGCGCGACGAGGTTTTTTTAGACTTTTATAATAAGCTATCTAAGCAAAGTGAAAATAAATTGACTTAATTCGAAAATGCCAAAATACTATTAAGTATCAACTATATTTGTTACAAATGTAGTCTACATAATCAGGTAAAATCTCTAATATCTAAATGATCGCGCATTGGAATGGCACCCAGCGTATCCATCCCTGTCCATGACGCAAATTCAGTCAACACTCCTGTATGTTGACCAGGTACCAAAATGAAATGATGTTCCAAACCATGCGCCATCACTGTTGCCACAACATCCTCTAGGCTAGCCATAGAACCATCAATTTCAAAATTTTCCAGCCAACCACGACAGCCAGAAAACCCACTAGGCTCACGACCAGCCACCCGTGCTGACATACTAAAGAATGCACCCGCATTCCTCGATACGCGAAAAACAGTTACTGGACCATCTTCAAATATTAAATCACTTATTGCCCCATAAACTGCTCCAGCCTCAGTATCCCGCCCTATCATGGGGTGATTGATCCATCGAGCACCCTGAGAGTTAGCTAAGTAAAGTGGTCCACCGCCACCGTGCCACATCAGAAGCTGTCCAGCATCAAGATCTGGTTCAGTCATATCCAAAATGTAGCCAACTCGATCAGTGATTGAAGCTGCCACTAATTGGCTGATCGTACCCAAGATATCACCTTCGGATGCCACAGGCAGATTGTACCGCTCTTCAAGCCACGAGAATGCAGCCCCAGGGTGCATTCCTGGCTTTTTTTGTAACGCAGGCCAGTCGCTGACAGCTAGCCCAGCGTAGCCACCCTCCATAGCTATATCACCTAAAGCCAATGCAGCACATGCAGTCAGGAGCATTTGCTCAGACGAAACCCCATCAATCACCACATCAGAACTAATCGCAGCCACTTCTTTTTCTGCGCGCGCCCTATCAATTGCTTCCATTCGACTAGTTAATTCATGAATGTCATGGCTAACTACCTCAACGCCAAGCCGTTTTTGCAGCGTGGAAGTTGACACTTCCATGTTGTAAAAAGTCATCGCAAGACCACCAATTGCACCAATTCGTGCACCTTGAAGGGCTTTTACAGCATTTATCGCCCGAAAGGTCGTACGCATCCTAGATTGGAGGTTTAAGTTATCAGGGGAGCCGTGATACCATTGCACTGGATTTTTACGCAGATCCCGCACCTGCCTTGCTAAAGACATCGACATGTTTAGCGACACAAAGTTATTTAGCTGTATATCATTCATTCGAGTAGGTTCTGGCACCGACCAAAACCCACAGCGAAACTCGGAAGATGAAATAGTTCGGGCCACATCACCCATTGTAAAACCACCATGCAAAACCAAAATAAAGTCAACATTTTGTGCCCTACAAAGATCTAAAGCATTTTTTGTATCCCGGGCATCTATGGGTATATTAGGAACAACAAAAAGTGTCGCCCCCTCAGTCGCAGTTATCATTTCCAGAGCGGCCTCTGCCGCCGCCCAAACCCCATTCTTAGCAGGGAAGTAGCTTGGCAAAGACGTCCTAATTAGGCCAACTTTCATATTAAATCCTTAAATAGCCACCATCAACAATAAGTGACGTACCCATCACATATTCTGCAAGGTCAGATGCCAAGTAAATGCAGGCATTAGCAACTTCTTCAGGCTCACCCCAGCGCCTAGCCGGAATCATATCAAGATAACCCTCGCCAGTTTCTGTACCTATCACTGGATCATCTGTGATATTCATCTGAGTTCTCATTAATCCAGGGTTTACATTATTTACTCGAATGCCCATCGGCCCCAACTCGTCAGCCAGCGCATAAGTTAATAATCGCACCGCTCCCTTACACTGATTGTAATGAGTATATCCACCAGTGCCACGCATACCAGCAATTGAACACATATTTATTATTACGCCACTTTTCCGAACCACCATCGCACGAGCAGCCATCTGAGATCCAAAAAAAACACTTTTAACATTTACGTCAATCATCCTATGAAAAACTTCTTCAGTCGCCTCCAGAAATGGTTCCTTTTGCAAAATGCCCGCATTGTTTACCATTATATCTAACCCACCCAGGTTTTCAGCTGTGGCTACCAGCTCCTTTAATTCTGCTATATTACTAACATCACATTTAACAAAAGTTGCCATGCCAGGATTATCAGAGTTAATAAGTTCTACCGTTGGGATACCACCTTCCCTACCACGCTCAAATAAATCAGCTACAATAACTTTCGCACCCTGAGCTACAAAACTTTTTGCTATGGCACGTCCATTTCCGCTGGACCCACCGGTTACAATAGCAACTTTTCCTTCTAAAAGCATGATATTTTCCTATCCTAATGCCTTAATTAATTTATTTAACCGCAACATACCTGTATCTTCTAACCATAAAATTAGAGCTTTTTCACCCGCTTTGCCAAAGACCTCCACAGCATCAGACCAGATAGCCCGGCCACACATAAACCCGTTAAAAGGAACGCCCGCTTCACCAGCCATTTTTAAGGATGCCTCAAACCACTCAAAAGAGACCCCTGCACTGAGATAGACTAAGTCCAGTCCGTTTGCTGCCGATGCCGCAACACGAAAAGCAGTAAGGGCATCTTCACGTGACATCTGATTATTTCCAAATCCTTCTACAAAATTCAGATCTACAGGTATTTCAACCTTTAAGACATCAACTTGGAAGCGTGGGTTAGAAAACACAGCCGTTGTTTTTTGTACAAGTTCTGGTTTCAAGGCCGCGTATGCTGGTGTCCCAGGCTTAACAGTGGGATGATATACTAGTGGTTCCATTAGGTAACGCAGTCCCACATCTTTACAACGCTGGCCAATATCACAAACTAAGGCCTGCTTCCGGCTGTTAAGTTCATGGTCGTCATCAGGTGCGTAATACATGAAAAATTTCAATAAATTTACACCCATTTTTGGGTAATCTGACACCTTAAGGTTTGTCGGCAATACCGTCACTCGGTCTTCATCCGACATATGGTAAACGTCTGCTTCAAACGCAAGCATTGGGGAGCAACCAGCTGGGTAATTTGCTAGCAGATTTGGGCCACACGTTGCGTCCAATAGTACTGTCGAGGATTGTGGTCCTAAAACTTCAAGGACAGCTCGTTTAAATGTTAAAAGGTCGTCTAACTTTGCACGAGAGCCCCGAGATTCCTTTATAGCGGCTTCAAGGCCACTACCGGCATCGATAGCCACACCATGAAACAAATTGGTCATTTTTCGGGTCCCTGTCTATCGATATGTGGGAAATATGGGGCCGCGTGGGAAGCCCGCCACAATCTTAGCATTTCAGGGGATGGCGTAAATAATGAGATCGAAAAACCAACCATTTCTTGGGTCGTGGAATAGGACCCCACCATAGGGAAGACCAGGTCGATACCTTTATCAGCCAACTGTTTGGTAACTTCACCATAAACCGTTAACAATTCCATCATGGTGGTTCCACCAGTCCCATTTACCAGTGCTATCGTCGTTTTTCCCGGCGGAATTGGCCCATCAATGAGCAGCTCATTAACCATATAAGCTACAAGTTCATTAATAGGCCCAACCTTACGACGACCAACCCCAGGTTCACCGTGGACGCCCATACCAATAAAAATTTCATCATCAGGAAGAGTAAACATGAGTTCGCCTGTTAGAGGAGAAACCCCAGGCGACACCGCTGCTGCAAGCGTCCTAGTAACAGATCGCACATCTGTACCGAGCTTGATAAGTTCACTAATCACCATGCCCTCTTCAGCAGCAGCCCCTAAGATTTTATAAACAAAAATTGTCCCCGCAGCACCGCGACGTTCATCTTCCTGTGCCTTGGGAGCGGAAGAAATATCATCATACATCAAAAGAGGTTGAACATTTAATCCTTCATCCTGAGCCATCATTACAGCAGCAGTTCCATTAATCACGTCACCTTCGTGCCGTGAGATCAATAAGATTGCGCCCGATTCCCCCGTAACCTCTTTTATACCTTCTAAAATTGCGTCAGGTGATGGAGCCGCAAATACATCCCCCACCACATTAGCATCAAGCAACCCCTTCCCAACAAAGCCCATAGCGATGGGCTCATGGCCACAGCCATTCCCAATAAGAATCGCTACCTTTCCATCTTTTGTGCTTAAGTTCTTGCGTCGTACTACCCGCGGATCTTGACCACGAATAATTTCAGGATAGGCGGCAACAAACCCATCAATCATATCATCAGGCATCCGCTCTTTTGAGTTAAAAAGTTTTTTCATTTACTTCTCCAGCCCGCATAGATTTCAAGCAACAGACCAACCGAAGTAGCACCGGCATCGATGTGACCCAATCCCGCTCCCTCCACATATCTCGCACGCCCGCGTCTTGCGATCATATCCTTGGTGGCTAATCGTCCTAAGTTTGCAGCGGCTGCAGCTGCCAATGGTGTCTCCGCTTTAGATGCAGGAATTAGTGCATCCAACATGGTTTTATCACCTTGGACAGCTTGTCCTAAAGTATTTATCCGTTTAGCCGCATCATTTAGTTCAGGACCGATTGGTGCGCCATCAGTAATATTCATCAAGGCATTTATAACTTGTGCAAAAAGTGAACCCGAAGCTCCACCGGCTGCTTTTCGAAATGCTTTTTCAGGATTATCTATATCATCTGCCGCCGCCCTTAACCCTTTTAAGATGGTACTCCCATGATCACCATCTCCAATGGCGGCGTCTAGTCTGTTTAAATCTTGCTCTGACTCTTCAAAACGAACAACGCAGAGTTCAAAAAAACCCTTCATTCGAAAGTCCTTTTCATAAAAGATAATGCCTGTTTTGCAGCTCTTGTCGCATCTGGTTCGATGTTGCGCCAAATATTCAAGTCGTTACTTGCACTATTACCCGCTACTACGAACATCTCGGCCACGATCCAACCATTGTAGCCGGCATCATTTAATCCAGCCTTCACATTTTCCCACGGTATATGGCCAGAACCGGGTACACCGCGATCGTTCTCAGATACGTGAAAATGTACCAGCTTATCAGAAGTTTCCGCAATACTTTTGCGGATGTCTTTTTCTTCCATATTTAAATGAAATGTATCCAAAAGTACTCCAACACGATCCGATCCTGATGTACTTGCAATTGCCTCAGCCTCTTTCGCTGTATTGACCAAATCAGTTTCAAACCGATTGAGGGCCTCAATTCCAAGGACGACACCGTTATCTTTTAGTATGCCATCCAGGGATCCCAGCGCTGCTGCAGACCTAGCCGCTCGTGAAGATTTGTTGTTGGGATCAAACTTTCCCCAAGGCGCAAATACAACGCCAGCGAGGGCACTTGATCCAATCTTTGCAGTCAATTCAATTGCCCATTTTAGATATTCTACACCAGCTTCACGCATATCCGCATCAACTGACGTAATATCGTGCTCTGGCGCAAGACCTGTCGAGCAGGTAACCTCAAGCCCATGATCCTTCACAGCCTTACCCAAAGCAATCGCTTTGTCGTCATTCATACCTAGTAGCGACACCTCAACTCCGTCAAAACCAAGATCTGCTACTGTTCGCAAAATTGGAATAATTTCGTCAGTCCATTGTGCCTGCCAAAGTCCTGCGTGAACTCCATATTTCATGTGATTTCCTCTGTAAGTTTCAATGCCGCATCAAAGACTGCCTGATTACTAATATTTAATTCAGCCAAATCGTCTGAAGTCATGGGATCAAGGAACCTTCGACCCGCAGTAAGTTCATCCCAGACCACCACCATCGCAACTCCTGGCACGCCGTACCTGGCAGCAACAGCAATTGAAGTTGCCGCCTCCATATCAACACTGAGAAATCCAGCCTTGTGCCAGTCTTCATACATTTCGACCGTCTCCGAAAAGAGGGACGAAAACGTTTGATGGGGCCCAACATAAACCTTTCTTGACTGCTCTTCCAATACAGCTTGAGCCTTGGAAACCCACTCCCCAGAAACTTCAATTTCATTTCCATCCACATAGTGTTCAGCAACACCATCAGAGCATTGTATCAAGTCAGGAATAATAATGTCTCCTGGTTTTAGGAAGGTTTGCAAACCACCACAGGTCCCAATCTGAATAACTAGTTTACAACCTAGTCCAGCAAAGATTTGGCTAATTTCAACGGCACGTGGCGCACCATAAGCCATACAGAAAACAACTTTTTTGTTATTCCAACGACCCCAATATATATCTGGAAATCCAAGTTCACGCACATCGGAAAGGTGTTTGAGTCGCATGGCTTGACGTTCTGCCCGCCACCAGGATCCTTCCATAATAACTAAGTCCGGAACCTCATCTTCTGTTAACCTTAAACCTTCCAGCCATTCCTGCCGAGTTACTTCAAAAATAGATCTGAAATTAACCGTCATTTTATTACCCAGAGCGCAGAAGTCGGCAAGTGTACAGTTAGGGAATCTCCTGATTGATAGGCTTCAATCTCGTTGGGATTGACGACGGCCTCTAAAATTGTATTTGCAAAAGATAGCTTTAAACGTGTTTGAGTGCCAAGATAAATCACGTCATCAATCGTACAACTCAGAGTATTCAAACCCTCTTTCCCAGGTCCAATTCGCACATTTTCTGGTCTAAATGTTAGCTTTCCTTGTCCCTTAAGCGCGCCCTCAGGCAAAACAATACGACCGAGCGGTCCATCAAACACGGCACCGTCAGAAATCCCAGAAATAAAATTATGGCCTCCAAAAAATCGTGCAACTGCCTCATCTTTGGGACGTTTATAGAAAACATCAGCTTTCTCATATTGTTTCATTTCACCATCAAGTATTAGCGCGACTCTATCTGCTAGAACGACTGCCTCCTCTTGATCATGGGTAACAAAAATTGTTGTGATACCCATTTCTTGTTGTAGGGATCTAATCAAGTCGCGCATCTCAAAACGCAAATGAGCATCTAGGTTAGAAAGTGGTTCATCGAGTAATAGGACATTAGGCTGTACAATCAAAGCTCGGGCCAAAGCAATACGTTGTTGTTGACCACCAGAGAGTGCCGACGGCTTTCGACCCCCAAGATCAGGCAGCTTCACAAGATCAAGCATTTTATCGACGCGTTTTTTTATTTCCACAGGGTCAATTTTACGCATTTTTAGACCAAACCCTACATTTTCAGCTACGCTCATATATGGAAATAAAAGATAATTCTGGAAAACCATGACCACACCACGGTCTTCGGGTTTATCGTTCAAAACTGATCGCCCATCAAATGTAACATCGCCCGAGGTGGGATCTAGTAAACCTGCAATCATCTTCATTGTTGTAGTTTTTCCGCAACCGGAAGGGCCTAAAAGTGCGGTCAGTTCACCAGTAGGAATTTCCAAGGATAACCGATCCAAGGATGGGGTTGTCGCTCCAGGGTAAATTTTAGTAAGTTCTTTAATTGATACATGGGTCAAATCTGGCCAAAGCCTCCTACAGCACCGCTACGGCCGGACAAATGCTTAGCCGTCAGCAAAAGGATTATAATTCCTGGCAAGATATAAATTATACCTATGGCGCCAGTGATGTCATTGCGCCCAGCAGTCGCAAAATTGAATAGTAATAAAGGTAAAGTTTCAACTCGACCCCCTCCTATTAGCAATGTCAAAATGTACTGACTCCAAGAAACAAGAAATGCAAACAACCCTCCAACGATGATACCGGGACGTATCGCAGGCAAAGTTACATACCAAAAAGTTTTCAATTGTGATGCCCCAAGGCTACGAGCCTGCGCTTCAAAAGCAGGGTCATAATTGGCAAAGATTCCAGACATGACCAAAACCATGTACGGAAGCGTTGGGATCAAGTGGACAAGAATTACACCACTTATAGTGTTGTTCAAACCGAACGAAATAAACACCGAATGTATACCAAGTACAACTGCGATACCGGGCACAATGGTTGGCGCCAGTATCATTAATTCTATGATTTCTTTTCCCTTAAATTTATACATGCCTAAAGCACGTCCGGCCGGTACGCCTACAAGGATTGATAGAACAGTAGCCACAACCGAAATCCAAATTGTCAGCCAAAGGCTGTCAATGACCCCAGCAGTATCAGACATAGCATATTCCCAAGCACGTAGAGACCAATTTTGAGGTAACAGATTGGGATAAAACCAACCCTTCGCAAACGACCAAATCGCCATTGGGATTAGTGGCAATATTAGCCACGTGATCAAGACCGCACCTGTTATAACCCGAAAGCTGCGTACCCCTAATTTTTCTTTCATAACCATATGATTAACCCCGAATACGACGACGTGAATAACGCACATAGAAGTAAATCATTAACGCACTGAGCAATGCGATAATTATAGCCATCGCCATCGCTTCTGGTCTCGCGGCAAGGTCGACGTCAGTATACTTTCGATATGCCAAAACAGGTAGCGCAGCTGGAAAGTTAGCACCCAGAATAGCAGGGATTTCATACGCCCCGAATGTGAAAGCAAAAACCATAACACTGGCTGATAAAATACCAGGAAAAATTAATGGCAATAAAACATAGCGAAAAGATTGCCATTTACTTGCTCCCAAAGAACGCGCAACACTTTCATAATCTTCACCAATCGACTGCATGTTAGCCAGTACAATCACACCGATAAACGGGATTTCTTTCCACACATATTGAAGAATAATCCCAATTGCGTAGGGGTCAAAAACTAGCGCTGGGAAGTCACTTGTTTTCTCAATCATATTAAACTCATGGGCTAGGCGCGCAAAACTTCCCGACTGAGAAAACAAATACAACATCCCAATTGCACCAACTAAATGGGGCACGGTCAGGTTTAACTGAAACAAAAAATTTACAATACCGCGTCCCACAAAATTACGGCGAAGTAATAAAGCGGCTCCGACTGCCAGTATCGATGAAATTACCGTCGACGTGAATGCAATATGAAATGTCAGCAGGAAGGAGAGATAAAACTCTTTATCTGTAAATACTTTGATATAGGCGCTAAAGTCGGGATCGGTAAGGCCTATTACTGGCATGTAATTAAAACTGCGCAAAAATCCAATGCCGAGGCCGCCAAAAAATAATACTATAATTATTAACATTGCGGGGAGTAAAAGAAGAGATATCTTCATTCTGTCCGACATATCGACTAACGCCTCTTTTATTTTTTGGAGTTAAAAGACTTCACGGCATCCGGAGATGCCGCGAAGTAAAAAGCATTTATTTACTGGCCAACGTTTTTAAGCCAGCCTTTTTCAATAGCCGAAATCCATGAAGCTTGAAGCTCGGGAAGTGCTGCTCGAGCAAGCTCTGCTGCCGGTGCAACATTAGGATGTACCTTAATAGCCGCAAAATTTGCCTGCACTTCTGAGCTGGTTCGGTTGATACTAATTGCAGGTTTAGCACCCCAAACATTTGGTAGCGCTTTCTGATACTGAGACTCCCCCGAAAGAAGGACATTTTGTAATATCAATGCCGCCGCCTTGTTTGGGGAATTGAAGGGAATAATAGTATAATTAGTATTACCAATTGTCCCATCTGTTAAGCCGTATCCCTGAGTTGTTGGAGGAAAAACACCGTTCTCAATATTCAAACCAACACCAGAGGTCTCGTAATTAAATGTCAGGTCAACTTCTGAGTTTGCATAAAGCTGTTCCATTGCAGAAATTGAAGCGGGGTATGTAGCTCCTTCACGCCACAGGTAGGGCTCCAGATCATTCAATATCTGCCAAGTTTTAGCAGCAGTTTTATCATATTGAGCCTGATCAAAGTCTCCCATCAAGTTATCAACACCACCGGCAGCGTAATAAAATACATGACGCACAAAAACTGAACCGTTGAAATCGGGCGGAGCTGGGTAAGTAAACCTACCAGGGTTTTCTTTCACCCAATCTATCAATTCAGCAATCGAGCGCGGGGGCTGCGATGTTCTATTGGTGTCATAAGCAAAACCAAATTGTGCCTTTGACCAAGGCACCTCACATCCATCCACAGGAACTCCAAAGTCATTTGCAATTGCGGGATTGTTCCAATCTACAAATTTATTATTGGGTAAGACATCCGTGTAACCACAATACGCAAGGCCACCTTGCTTCATGGTCCGGAAGTTTTCACCGTTTATCCAGATCATGTCTACAGACCCAGCATCGAGTACACCTGACTCCTTCTCTCCCAGCACAATATTTACAGCCGCAGCCGTATCCGAAAGGCCGACACGATTGAGCGTTATGCCATATTCATCTTTCAACCTACCACCAATATATTCTGTAACATATTGGTTGATATTATCAGAGCCTCCCCACAAGAACCAATTGACTTCACCCCCGCGACCAAGATCAACAACTTGATCCCATGTCATTTTATTTAGTGAGTCTCCATCTGCTGTATCAGCAGAACTGACCAAAGGGGCTAACATTAGCGGTAAGGCCAACAGGCCCATCTTTAAAGAATGTCTCATTCTCTCTCCCAGTTTTAAAATATGGGCCTCAATTCATAAAGTTAATTGAGGTCCTGTTTCCTTGAACTCATTATTTTAAAATACAAATTATTATTCTATTTTTTAAAAATTTGTATATACAATTTGATATTAATGATTTTAAAGTGTCAAGAGTATTTATTGATTTTTAAGTCTAAAAGAAATTTAATTTAGTCTTTATTTTAGCTATGTTAGCTCCCTAAGATCCTTGAACTTTTTATTACCAAAAAAACACTTTCAGTTGATTTATTGAATAATAGATGGAGCGTTGCAATTAACTATTATGATGTGGTTTTTTGACCATCAATAAAAAGGTCAATTTTTCGATATAAGGGTAAATAAAATCCAGTTTTAGCGCACTGAAACCATAAAAATAGCTCGCGATTCTTTTTTATAAAACTGAAAGACTATCTAAAATAATGCTTGAGAGGATTTTGTTATCAGCATTTTGAAAAAACAAACCTTCTTGAAAGCGCGGGCTGTCCCCCTTTTTAAAGGTGCAACCCCAAGGCCTTATCGCCTCTTCCTTGAAGCAAGTTATACCCTCTGAAAAATCGACGCGCCAAAGAAGACCACTCCCAAGATCTTCAATTAATTTATACTTACCTGTTGGCTGAAACATTTGATCTGCCGATACGAATGAGATTTCGGAATTATCAAAACTACGTCTAACTCCACCAAGGGATTGGGAAGTTAAGTCCCCATTGGAAAAGCCTACGCCCCGCAGAAAGGCAGGTTCAGAAAGACGAATATTCGCTGAAATTTTTTGTTCATTAACCTTAGTGGGATCATTCCAATGCCACTTCGCTAATCCAGATAAACTGGCTACCTGGTCAGAAATCTGTATTGTTGCTGCCAGCCAGTTAAACTGACCACCATGTGCGGGATTGAGGTGTAAGGGAACAGGATCAGTTGCCGTAAGGCCTGGAATTTCCATCATTGGAGCTACGCGCATTAGTATCCAAGCTGAGGAAAATCCATGACGGGTCAGCATATGGCCGAGCGACACATTGAGTGGGAAATACCC
>TARA_B110000046_G_scaffold51821_1_pt1 | contig 18413 bp, 23 predicted proteins | sample TARA_B110000046 | Tara Oceans TARA_B110000046 (sample SAMEA4397157) | marine metagenome | biome: Polar Biome; feature: [DCM] deep chlorophyll maximum layer (ENVO:01000326); material: water (ENVO:00002006), including particulate matter (ENVO:01000060) such as... | depth 40 m
GACCAGACTACTGTGTTCAGCTTCCCTCAGAAGGCACCAGAGGGTGCGGTATGTACCAAAGACACTACTGCAATTGAACAGCTAGAGATGTGGTTGGCGTATCAACGGCATTGGTCAGAACATAAGCCTAGTGTGACGATCAATGTAAAGAGTGATGAATGGTTTGAAGTAGGTGCCTTTGTGTACAAACACTTCGATGAGATGTCTGGCGTGTCATTCCTTCCATTTAATGAACACACATACCAGCAAGCCCCTTACCAAGACTGTGGTAAGAGTGACTACAAAGAACTTCTATCTCTCATGCCTAGTAGTATTGATTGGGAAGACCTAGTTAACTATGAGAAGGAAGACAACACCGCAGGTAGTCAGACATTAGCATGTTCTGGAGACTCCTGTGAAATCGTAGACTTAGTATAAGAAAGGAGAGTAGTATGGCTGAATTTATTATGTTGAATATGGTTTTAGTTATGGGATATAAAATTACAACTGAGACAATCATTCCATTTGTTTTAACTCTGTTATAAAACAACAAGCACCTAAGCATGTGCCTAAACTGCTTACACTACAACAAATAAAGGAACACTATGTGGGTAATTGTCGGGCGATCTCAATGTAACTTCTGTGATACAGCTAAGGAGTTGTTAAAGTCTAAAGGATATTCTTTCACAGAGTACTCAGTTGATTCTCCATCTAGTAAATGGGTCTTGACATTAGTTAAATTAGCTGGTATGACCACCGTACCGCAGATCTTTAAACCAGATGGCACCTACGTTGGGGGCTACACAGAACTTAAGGAATATTTAATTGAAACCAGTAAGAAAGAGTTTTAATCGTGCGTTGTATGAAGCATATGATGAGCCAGCTAAGAACAAACTTGTCACCCTACTAGAGAATAACGGACACACTGTTGTCAATACAGAAGAGGACTTCTACGCTGACGTTGTGACACAGAAGGGTGGCTTCACTTACTATAACGAGGCTGAGGTTAAGGTTGGATGGGCAGGTGATTGGCCTACACACTGGCTAGAGATACGGATACCTGAGAGAAAGAAACGATTGCTTAAGAAGTATGAGGATGGCAAGGGTGTGTTAAACTTCTACATCTTCCGTAAAGATTTCAAGCAAGCCTGGCGCATAAAGGACACAATGCTCACAGAAGAAAGCTTAAAGGAAGCTAAGGGTAGATACATACAGAAGGGTGAGAAGTTTTTCCATATACCTTACACAGAAGCGGAGTTGATTAGTATCTAATGGCACAAGTAGAAGCACCTAAACGTACACGCCGCAAGACAAACTATAAGGGAGCAGACACAAGGAAGACATCAGGTCTTGTCCCTCGTACAACTAGACAAAAGGAATTTATTGATGCGCTTTCAACTAGCAATCAAGTTTTTGTACTTGGCCCTGCAGGTACGGGTAAGACGTATGTTACAGCGACTTTTGCGTCTGATCTTTATACCAAAAAAGAAATAGATAAGATTGTCATTACCCGTCCTCACGTTGCAGTTGGCAAGGAGTTAGGGTTCTTAAAGGGTGATCTACACGAGAAGACTATGCCTTGGGCACTACCCGTATTGGACGTATTGGAGAAACATCTTGGCAAAGGAACAGTCGAAACTGGCATCAAGAATGGCAACATTGAGATGGCACCTCTTGCTCTTATGCGTGGCCGTAGCTTCGATAATGCCTTCATAATCGTAGATGAAACACAGAACATAACAACACATGAATTAAAAATGTTATTGACAAGAGTTGGAGAAGGGTCTACTATCGTTCTTAATGGTGATGTTCAACAGTCAGACTTAAAGGAAGCTGATGGCCTGTCTAAAGTTATTCACCTAGCTAAGAAGCATATGTTACCTGTCCCTGTCATTGAGTTTGGTGTTGATGACATTGTTCGTAGTGACATATGTGCCCAATGGGTCAAGGTATTTATGAAGGAGAACCTATGAAAAAAGATGATGTAGTAAACCAACCACCCCACTACGGTAATGGTAACATTGAATGTATTGAGTACATGAAAGACAACATGGAGCTTATGATGTTCCTTGGCTACTTAGAAGGTAACGCCAAGAAGTACATGCATAGGTACAGGTACAAGGGCAAGCCTGTTGAAGACTTAAAGAAAGCCCGTTGGTACTTAGACCGACTCATCACAGAGATGGAATAAAATAAAGCCCCTTGGATTTCTCCTTGGGGCTTTACTCTTTACTTTTTCTTAGTACCTTTTTTGGTAGGTTTTTTCTTTCCGTACATTATGCCATCCTTCTTTTTCTGACAGTTTTCTTTGATTGCTCAAAGGCTTTCTTGGTGGGTGCTCCTTTAGTTCCTGGTTTTCTCATCTTCTCCCCTGATCCAGAAGCTATACGTCTACGTTTATTGTGAATATTGTCATATAGTCCAGCCATATTACCTCGCTTTCTTCTGAGAAGTTTTAGATAGATCCTTAAAGTGATACACTCTTACACTTGTTTTTCCATGATTCTTGCCTGTATGAACAGTTCCATTAGGCATCTTATGTGTAGCTCCTGTAAACATAGTACCATCCTTTTTATAATGTTTGACACCTTTAGCCATTATGCGTTGTCTCCTACTTTAAAACATTTTGGTTTGGCATAATAGCCATTGAGCAAGAGAGTACTTGCCATTGTAATTGAGTCAGTTTCACATTCTTCTTTGGTGTACCAGATGTTAGCTAGGTTAGCCATGACAGTGCAGCTATTAGCTTCAAGTGTAGCACAAACTAATACAACAGCTAAAAACATTTACCATCTCCCCTGCTTAGATCCTACAAGATACATAGCAGCAATTATACTGCCTACACCTGCTAATATTATAAGGCCAATGATTGCTGCGTTAATAAGATTGTCTAAGGCTTCTTGTTTATCGTACACAGCTTGACGTTGTTCCTTACGTTGCTGTGCTTCTATCCTTACGATCTCTTCCCAGGCTGAGGGTCCATACACAAATGAGATATGACTTCTTAGTTCTTCTCTCATCTCCTTGAGCTTCTGTTTATGTGCCCAGATCTCAAGAGCATTAGACTGTGTGTCACTAAACATCTTATACATAGGAGGCTTCTGAGCCTTTTGATCTAAGAAGTCTAAGTCACTGACAGCTTTTGACCAGCTGGACAGGGTGTTTCCCATAGAGGAGATTTCCTTGCCAACTTCAATAGCTTTCTTAATTCCTTTGTATGCACTTGTAGCTGCAGCCATTGCTGTGAAAGGGTCCATTGGTCACCACTTTACTTTGTTAGCCCAGTAAGCCGCTGATGACTTACCCTTTGCTATATTCTTAGCATGACGGGCCTTGAATGCTTTATTTCTAGCAGAGCCGTCAGGACTGCCACTCACACCCTGTTGTCCAAACCTAATTGTCTTTTCCTTACCATCAAAACATGCCTTGACAACATGGGATTTAGTCTTATGTTTTGGTGTAGCCTTAGGGGAGTTACACTTCATCTTAGATTTGTCCATCTACCTACCCCTATTCCTAATATCTTCCATCATCATACGAATAGACTTTATATTCTCATCTATCCTAGCCATTGTAACTGACTGTGCTTGTACCATTTGCTCCAAGGCTATGATACGTGTTTCATGCCTGACAATCTCACGAGCATTAGTTTGTATTTCACTGTTAAGGGATGACACGAACCACACGAGGGCTATGGTCTGTCCTATGATGGCTAAGACAAAGGTTAAAGGTATTGATTTAGATAGGTGCCATTCAACTGATTGTGTCATTTCGTAAAGCCTGCCCCAAAATATAAACCGACTATTGCCGATACGATGTGTGTGTCTAGTGGTGTTATGACAAAGCCTTTAGCTGACTTCCATTGTATTGCTTCTTCTGGGCCAAACAGCCAGTTAGTAAAGCCACCTTGTACCTCAGTGTAACCAACAATAACATTAACTTCAGGATACCACACTGCTACTATTTTTGGTAAGACAATAATGGAGAACACAGCAGACAATGCTATGAGCCTACGTGTCCAAGCAAAGTGTGTGTCAGTTTTACCTGCGTCACGAGCAGCGTTAACTTGTTTAGCTTCGAAGTTAGCTCTGGATAAGAGCATCTTGTTCTGCTCAATCTTAGACTTATTAGATTGACCCCATATAGACATCACCCCACCCAGTATGGTAGAGAAGAGCATGGTGATTAATTCTAAGGGTATACCAAACATATTAATCCCAATCCTCTGGCTTACCTAAGTTAATAAGAATAGGTGAACCCTCATTTTTGCTGCTATCTAGGTACTGCCGACTACCTAAAAGAAATCCGATATTGTGCAAAGCCGATAGTTTACCTATCTTTCCAGACGCCACAGCTAAAAGGGTCTCAGAAATTCCTTCTGCTGTACTAAAGTTTTCCTCAAAGTCTTCTGTAGATACAATTGGATATTTATTATTAGCATCTGGTTCTGCGCCATAGTCTGTGTAGAAGTTGTAGTCATAGGTATCTTTTACTAAGACTTCACCTGCCTCATTCTTAATTAAGCTAGTATCTCCTAAACTAAAGTAGGAAGATACATTAGCAGGTAATCCAAGCATTGAGCCATCTTTACCTGATCTAACTTGTAAAGGGTCTGATTTTGAATCAATACCATAGTCTCCTCTTACAACTTGTCCAGCACCCTTTTTATTCCACAAAGCCTTATATACGTCTAGCTCTTCGTTTGTAAGGGAAGTTTGATCTAGTACTTCTCCCTTACCCCAGCCTGTAATGTCTTTTATAAAAAATTCAGCAGGGGTGGATGTAACAAGTTCGGTAAACGGCTTTAAAGCTTTTACGGCTTTGTTAACAGCAAAGGGACTTATTACACCAACTTTAATCTTTGACTTATTATTTTTAAAAACCTCTGCGACATCTTCTCCTTCAGGTAATAGCTCATATGCTTTACCAGCCACATCAGTCCAACGGCCTGAGACACCTTCCATAGCTTCAGCTGCTGTGTCAACTACTGACTGCCATGTAGGTAAAGAAGAACTGACAGCACTTGCTGCACTTGAGGCAGCACTTGCTACACTTGAGACAGCCTTTATTGTTTGGTTGTTATCAACAATCTTCTGACCAACATTTTGTACAGCCTCAGCTACAGTACCTACAACTTCATCGTTATCCCAAAAGTTAGCCATTAGCTTGATACCTCATAAATTATGGAATCAAGAGTTTGATCGTCTACCTTCTTGAAACCTTCCCAGATACTACGGAGATTAGCTCTCTTTTGGCCAGGGGTCTTGCCCTTTGCTATGTTTTCTTTAGCTAAGAAAAGAAACATTGCGTCCTGTACCTCTTTATTAAACACAGTATCTAAAGGCAAACCCATCCGCTTTACTGTATCACGCAGAGTAGCACCAACAACCTGATACCTACCCATTGGTGTAGAGGTAAGACCTTTTTTGTAGGCTTCAGTGTCCTTACCTAATCGAGGTTTAACATACTGACCGTACTCTCCAGAGGCTTGGGAGAAATCAATCAACTCACCAACCGTCTTAGTAGAAACAGTATAGCCTTTAAAGGGGGTGTTACCTACCTCAAAGTTTCCATACAGGGTGTCATACCCTTTAGCTTCAACTTGTGAAAAGGTAGCCTGAGATGTTGAGCTAGGGGCTAGGCTAGTCTGCTGTGTCTGAACTGATGTTGGCTGGGTTTGGTTAGTAACTTGCTCAGAAACTATTTTAGCGTTAAACACATCAGAGGTAGTTTGAGGCATTGTACCCACAACTTCATCGTTATCCCAGTAGTTAGCCATATCACTTAGCCTTCTTAATTCTAATTTGTGGGTCAGTACCAACAACGTAGTGAGCACCAAGAGGAACCATATCGTAAGCTTCTTCATTTGCGATTCTCCAAGGATTTCCTACTAAACCTTGTTCTATAACTGTTTCTGTGTTTTGTACTACTTCTGTTTGCTGTACTTGTGCTGGTTTTAGTAGAAGTTTTTCCATTTGTGTTGTGTCTACGCCAATCTTCTTTAGCATACCTACATATTTTTTCTGACCAGCTGCGTACTTCTCAACCATAGTTAGTTCTCTTAAAGCATTGACAAACTTAAAGCCTTCAGACTCAATCTCACTTCTTTGTATGGACTCTATCTTACGTCCACGATCACGGATCATACTTGAAATGTTACCATTGTAGTACTGTTGAGCAGCTGCAACCACCAGAGGTTGTGCATCTTGGTTACGTACCTGTCCCTCTAGGAATTTCTTGTCAATATCATACTCAACAATACCTAAAGAATTTACATTGAAGTAGCTGTCAGTCAAAGCACCAGATGCTGTCGTATTAAATATGTTAGCTTGGGCTAGGACAGCATCCTTTAACTGAGCAACAGCAACAGCATGTCCATCTGGGTCAACCATCTTAATTATGTTTAACTTCTCAATGGTTTCATCTGCAAAGACTGTGTCAAGGGTAGCAGGTCTAATTATTTGGGGTGATGTAGCAATATTTACTGTTGCTTGTCCAATACCATTAAGGAAATTAACACGATGCTCAGGTCTATTGACATCTAAAGGTGCAGTAAGACGTATCTTAAAGTCCAAAGCATTTTGAATTGCATCATTACGTGAAGTAGCTGACCTATTTTCAGCTTCTGTTACCATATTTTCATTGTGTAGAACTGGTGTTGTAACTACAGCGCCATCCTCAGGCTTAACAAATTCTGCAACATCATCAACACCAAAAACATTTAGATCAGTATATACTGTGTCTTTAATATCAGTACTTTTTAAAGTCTTAAGAACTGTCGGCCATTTATTTGCTACATATGCTGACCAATCAACTTTGTCAGACAATAAAGCTTGGGCAAGAATTGGGTCACTTTCTCCTAGCTCTTTAGCTTGACGAAGAAGTATGGCTGAGATAGGCTCCATTGCTTCAGCTGTCTCTCGTTTCAACATTTCTGCATCATATGTCTCAAGACGAGTTAGAAGAGAATCAAGTGTAGTGATTTGAGATCCGACTGCCTGCCACTGATCTGCAGCAATGTTAGCTGGTTTTGTTAGTTGTGATTTAGCAATATCAAACTTAGTACGTAGCTGTACGATTGACTCAGGGGAGATGTCACCACCACCCGTTTCAACTTGAAGGCCAACCATTGCTAGGGCACGTATGTCCTCTAGTACTTTGTTTGCGTGTGGTACGTATGATTCTAAAAACTCTTGTTTATCTATATTTGTGGATGTTGCCAAATAAGTAGCTGCAGCTTCTGATGCTTTAAGGTTACTATAGGCCAATGTAGCTATATCTTGATTTGTGTAAGGTTTACCTCCAGCTTCAAGTTTTTGTTCAGCAAGGTAAATAAAACCTGGGTTGTCAATTAATTGTTTATTGGCTTGATCAGCAGCAGCTTGAACTGGGTCAAGGACAAATGCGTTTAGATCATATCCTGTTGATCTAAGTATAGCATTTCTTTCAGCTTCTCCAATTGAAAAACCTTCTCTCTCGTAGGCTATTGCAAGACTATTAGCTTTTGTAGCCAAAGCGGAGGGGTCTTTGATACCTTTAAGCTCTGCAGCCTTATCCATAAGATTAGCAAAGGCTACTCTGTTTACTTCTGTTTGCGTTGGTGCGCTTGAAGCCTTTGCCCTAGCATACGAATTAGCTACACCAAACAAACCTGCGGTTAACTGGTCTAATCCTCTAGCAGCTGCACCCATTTCAGTGGCGCTGGGAGCAGAAACACCTTGTGCAAATTCAGAGCCTGCATCGCCCAGATCAATAGCAAAACCTGCCATAATTAGTTATCCTTACTGTTGTTGTGAGAGGAGTTGAGCATCGTATTCAAGCCCTAACCTAGATGCGTTACGCATAATATCAGGGATAGCCTCACCACGCATTAGTCGCTTCTGAATAGAAACTTTTAATTCATTAGTAAGGTTGGAGGACCAAAGCTCATCATTGACTTCGTAGTAGAGCTTCTCTCCCTTTACCATATCATCTTTGTCACCATTTGTCAAGAGTGTAATTGCGTAGTTAGCTTTTTCACGTAGTCTTTTTTCTAGCTTACGACTAGCATCACCCTCTCTGAAAACCATTTCAGTATAGTCGTAGTAATTTTGTACAGGGGCTGGTGTGGCACCAAAGAGTACAGATGCAGCATCGGCTGGACCTAGGCCACCTACTGACATTTTACGAGTACGACTACGGTAGTTGCCTGTCTCAATTAATTCTTTTATCTTAAAGATTTTATCTGCTGTTGACAGGTTACGAACAAGTTGTGTTAAGTCCTCACGAGCCATTGATGATCTACCGCCGAATATAGCAGAGATAGCTGACACACCTACTTGGTACATGTCCCTTGTTATCTCACCAGATGGACCTGCAATTACTGTCATAAACTCTTCATCAAACAACTTGCGCCATGTGTCAATAAGCTGATCAACTGGGGCTACACGGGTAGCATAGGCTGTCTCAGTGCCTAACAGATTTGACAGTAGTGCATCAACCACACCAAACTTAATACGGTTAAATGTAGTTACAGTTTCAGGAGCATCTGGATCGAAGCCAAGTCTCTCAGTTACGTAGCCAGCCATCTGGCCTATACCTAATCCTGTCATACCATACATCGGACCCATAACAGCAAACATACGGGCACGTTCACCAGCTGTGAAGTTACGTCCTACTGTGATGTTTTCTAAGGCACGAAGAGAGAATGTCAACCACTGTGTAGGCACACGCATTGGGCCTGACTGAACAAAACTACGTGATGCAGTGGTCATACGGAATGACAAATCTTGCTCACGGTTTGTGATCCAAGACCTACCGTCAGCTGAGAAAGGATCAATGTCAGGTCTCTTAGCACGATGCTCAAGGAATGCAGTTGCAATTGCTGACATTCGAGTAGCACGTTCACCCTCCTTAAAGAAGATGGTTGACTTGTCTAGGAATGAACCTACGTTAGCAGCACCTTTGCCTGCTAGTGTGCTTCTGACACCGAACTTCTGTGGTGCTTGTAGTTCTATGATTTGTGTGTCAATAATATTACGGCCACTCTCATCTATGTACCTGATTAAGTCTGTAAACTCAGCCTCTGATACTCCCATAGACTTTTGGAAATGCTGACCTAGGCGTTTAATTCCTAGAGTACGAGTAGGCCCAACAGGTAGTGCTGTGACAATAAGCAAAGGAGCAGTCATACCAAGAGCCTTTGTACCGTTTAGGGGTGATATAGCCGCAACAGTTAAGGCGTGTAATGACTGTAACATAAACTGGTCAGGGTTAAAGAAACCAAACTTAGAATAAAAACCAACCTTTAAGAGTTGTGAGGATGGGTCAGTCTTTGTCAGGTCAACCTTAAAGCCACTCTTCTCAAAGATAGACTCAGTTGCTGAAGCAGTAAACACATCCCACTTGTCACTGGCCCATGTCGTTTGGTTAAGGCGGCGTTTGATTACGTCTTGTTGCTCACGTAACTGTGCAGCTAGGTCATTAAACTTACCTGACTTAGTCACCTCAGCGCCAAGGAAACGATTAAGGTAATCACTATTAGACACACCCTTAGGGAATGTGACAATACCTTCATTGCTTTCTGCAAGTTTAACCCAGCCTACCATAGCATTCTGTGAGGCTGCACGGTTGGTATAGCCGAATGCTTCAGAGCCGAACTGGTCTGCGATAGCTGACACTGGGCTGGCATTAACAGCCTGCTTTCCACCGTACTCAAACAATGGTGTGTCACCTCGCTTCATGTTTAAACGAGTGCCTACCTGCTCACCATAAGTAGAACCACTAAGTGAGATGTCCTCACCTTCATCTGCAATGCTAATCTTTTGGTCACGAGCTTTGGCTGCGAACTCTTCACGAAACTTGAAGCCATACTTAAGACTTATACCTACTAGATCTTCTAGGTCTGTGATGTGTTTGTTCCAAGAATTGTTCTGGCGTATAACTTCACCTAGATCATCGTACTCAGCCTTAGATAACTTTAGTCCTGTGACATCATCCACACCCTGTTCATCCATGAGTGCTTTGGTCTTACGGCTAATGGTGTTAAGTTGTCTGACAGCAGTTTCAGCTTGCTCTTTACCAAAGGAACCAAGCATAGTTTTGAAACCACCGTTAATGGTGTTGCCTGATGCTAAAGTCTGTTGCCTACCTGTACCAACAAACCAACGAAACTGTGCGTTAGTACGAGGACCACCTACGTTGTAGGGCATTACGTCAACACGTTCCAGTACACGAGTAGACTTCACGTTAGCTACAAACAAGTGATCCAGATACGTTCCAGGTACTTTATGTACTATCTGGTCAGAAGAAAGCTCAGTCTTACGAAGACTACGTCCTGTGGCTAAGTCAAGTATTAACTCGCTGTCAGGTATTGATACCCTCTGACCATCAACCCTATAAACAATATCACCGTAATCATCTGTCAGGTCAGCATGAATACCACCCTCAGAAACCACACGCTTAAGACGGTCACTTGATCTGATCTGCCATGTTGTGTCGCTTATGTCTATTAAAGAGTCGTATGCATTTAGTAAATCTTTGGATGCTTTAGCGTTATACATAGTTTTGTACAGTGACTCAAAGCTTTCCCTAGTTGGGGCCAGACGCATATGTGACAACTCACCGTCACGTAACTGTGTCATAAAATCTGAAAGGTTAGTTTGCTCTGGGCCTTTAAGTTTATTAATAGCCTTCTGGTATGGTTTAATTAAGTCACCAATCAAAGCCTGACCAGCCTCAGCTTGCATAAACTTGCCGCCTAGCTTGTCACCCAGACGTACTGTTGCAGCACCAAACATCTTGTTGATTGAGTCAGCAATAAAGCCACCTCTTTTAAAAGGCTCAGCGGCTGTTGGTAAACCTAGGACGTCTATTCTTTGTTCAGCTTCAATAAAGTAGCCTCTACCTTCTTCACGTTTGACAACCTTAAGGCTTGGGTCAGACCCTGCAATAGCCTCAGCATCTCGTTTCAAACGGAAGGCAGAGCCTGAGCCATCCTTACCCATACGAACTACAACTTTAAAATCGTCTGAACCCTCATCAATAATAACTTTACTGTTAAGCATCACATCATTAGTTCTAGCAGCAATACGGGCTGCTGTCTCAGATGCAACACGGCTTATTGTGGATGGTTCTATGTACTCACCAAAGGAACCTCTACGGTTCATCTCTTCCATCTTCTCCATAAGAGTTGTCTTACGGTCAGCCTGACGTAATGCTACGCCTGAGGGACGAGCAGAAGGCCCAACAGTAGGGTCTAGCTCTTCAGGTAGGTTACGTCCAGCTGCTACTTCGTCAATCTGTACACCCATGTCATCAACTGATTTAGATAGTACTTGGGCTGCAGCAACCTCACCTTCAATGACAGCTACTGCGTCTACTGGTCTACGAACCTTACTAAGTGACAGAACCTTACCTGCTACTGTACCTGCGTCATAGGCTATGGTTCCTGATTTAGCTGTAGTGATGGCAGACTTAACACCACCCTTAACTAAACTGGTAGCACCAAGTGTTGCTATGTCAGCTGCACCAAAGACAGCAATAAGACCAGCTAAGGGATCGTTGCCTAAGTAAGTAGCATCATTAGCTGCCTTGTATAAATTCCATATTGAATCAATTCTCAAGAAGCCTTCGTCTTTACGTTCTGCTATATACTCCTTGGCCCATTCTTGAAACTCACCTGGCGTTTGGTTGGTAAAGGCTTCACGGATGTCAGAACCTTCACGATTAGAACGGAAGGTAACATTCTCAAAGGCACCTATAGTAATCTCACGAAGTATATTAACATCAAGAAATGATACAGCCTTAGATAAATTGCCTTGAGTGTTAGCCTCTAATTCTTTCTGGAGTAGACGGTTCCATGTTTCCATGTTTGTCAATGTACGTGCAGCGTATGGGTTGATGTCGTTGTCACCCAACATTAGGTTCTGGATTAACATGTACTCACTAAGAGTCATGTCCTCACCTTTTAGCTTACGATTCTCAATGATCTCAGCAATAGCCTCAGGCTTAACACCGTCAGCATAAGCTTTGTCAATTGATGCTTCGTAGTCAAACCCAAGTGCGTTTTGTTTAGCTACGCCTGTGTGATCGAAGTTAGCATTAGCACGAGAAATACGTACCTCACCCTCATCAGTCTCAGTAGCAATTGACAACTCCTGAGCAGTTATCGACTCAACTTCAGAGAAAGGGTTAAATACCTCAGGCTCTTCTTGGTTGTCTAGCTGCTCAGAAAGTATTTGAGAACTAAATATTGAGTCTTCAAGTGTGGTAAAATCGGCCATACTATTTTAGTCCTAATCAAGTATTAGATGGGAAGATATAAGTTACTAATGACAAGCCTATTAGACTTTACCAGCTGCAAATGTTGCGGCTTGGAATCCTAAATTAGCCCTTGAAGAAGCTATTTGAGATCTACCTGAAGCAGCTGCAGCATCTGAGGATAGCTGTGTGTAATCTGAACTTAAGCCACTCATCATACCACCGAAGCCTAAGTTAGCTCCAAGCTGTGACATAAGGGATGATTGACCACCTAAGAAACCTGAACCTCCTATACCACCAGTTACAGCTGCCCTCTGTGTGGCTGAACCTCTAGCTATAATGCTAGACCTAACCGCACTCCTACGGGCTTGAGTAGCCTGTGCCTTCTGTTGTTTTATTTGTGTTGCTGCTGCTTGCTGCTGTATTTGAACAGATTGTTTAGCGGCTTTGTTTGCCTTTACAGTTTGGTCAATAGCGAAGCCACCGTAGACTACTGCAGCCCCAATTGCAGCTGTTGACGCAGCTAAGACCCCTGTTAATGCTAATGTTGTAAAAACTGCCATATTATAATTCCTTTATGTAAGCTGTCTCAATAGGTTTAAAACCTTTTCTCTTAAAGATAACGCCAACCCTACTGTCCAGTAATTCGTCAAGTGTTGATAGTCTAACAAAGTCACATCCAACAGCCTTTGACCACTCAACGTATGCGTCAATTAACTTAGGAGATGTTTTACCATTACGGTGATCTGGGTCTAACCAGAACATTAATTCTTGTGCAAAGATAAAAGAGTTAATTGGAACAGGAGTTGCTGTAGCAATCAAGGCTCCTACTACTTCTTCATCAATCGTAACTATCTTAACAAACCCAGCTTCACTATCAATTAGACTTGACACAAGGTCTTTAACTTTGTTTGAATCAAACCTACCCCAAGCTGGGTGTGGTACTTCTTTGCAGAATTGTTTAACAGCTAGTACTATATCTAATACGTCTGTTTCTATTGCATCACGTAGTATATAATCTGACATTAGAACCTTTGATTTCTTCCAAAAATCAGACCCCAACCTAGCAGAATAAAGTCCTTGCCTTGTTCACTCTCGTACCTTAGACGGACAGAGCGGCCATGACCACGAACTTTTAGCCTAGTCGTAATAACATCCTCAGGGTAATTAAAGTTAGTAATGTTACCTGAGTCAACAAGCACAGGAAACTTTAAACGGTAAGCTTGTTGGGCTGTATTAAAGTTCTCGTTAAAGTCCCAAGCTGATGACACAAGTAGTGAAGATGGTCTGATTGATTCGTACCCTGCTGCTTCACTACCAGTAAATCCAGTCTCTGTCAAGCGGGAATATACTGCAATGTAGGGTGCATTCTTTTTAATAATAAGATCACCACCAAAGTCATACCCTGACTCAGCAAAGGATGAGTAGTTTGCTTCACCCCAATCTAAGAAGGTGTCACCTGCGAATGTAGCCATTGTAAGTTTATTTGTAGCACCATCACGTACAAGTAGAACAAGTGCTGGGTCACCAGTATTAAAGTCTGAAACTTGTGTAGAGATAATGTCGTCAGTTCCTTGCACAACGTCATCACCAGCTGCAGTAATAACATCTAATTCTAGTTCAGCTGCACCGAATCCTGAGTAGAAAGCACATCCTACCACACAGGAAGTACTTGAAGCTTGGTCTGAAATCTTCCAAGGATAAAAAGCTTGAAGGGTGAGGTCAAGAATAAGAATGTTATTTAGTTTAGCTTCAACTGTTTCATCATTGTCAGGATAAGCCCAGTATACTTTTTTATTTATGTTGTCATAAACAGAAGTAATTTTAGATTTAGCCCCTGTTGATATTTTATCCCAGAATGTTTGTATGGTTGGAAGGGTAATGTTTTGCTCTGAACCTTGCCCTGATACTTCATCAACTGCAAGAGTGTGGATACCAAAACGTGACCACCAAAAAGGTAATCCATCCGCTTCTATAAATGTCTGTGGGTTAAGAATACCAATGTTGGACACACGATTAATACCGTAAGCTGTGGCTGAGAAGATACCGTCTACACCTGTAACCTGCCACACACCGTTCTCAGCAAAGACAAACAACGAAGCACGAAAGGAATAAAGAAGTTGGATATTGACAGCGTCAGGTATGTTAATAAACCCACCGTCTGTAGCCAGTAAGTCTGAGAGGTATTCAGATGTTGGGTCATTTTGTTGGTGGCACTTACCTAAGTCAGAATTGTCCTCAACAAGACGAGAAAACAAAATTGTACCTGCATTCTTTGCGCTTGTTAAACCTGCATAAAAGACACGGCCTGAAAAAGAAGCAACAGATTTAAATCGAGAGCTTTCAGTTTCAGTAGTAATACCAGTTCTTACTTTAGAAAAGAAGTCAAGAATAAAGTGACCGTTACCTGTAAGGGTTGTACCTGCAAATATTAATTTCCATTCAGCTGCATCAAAGGCATTGTCTGAGTCTTTACCTGCATACCAAGGGTGTGTCAGAGGAGGAAGTTGGTTGCTACTTGCAGCCTTGTAAGCGGTTAATGCTGCACCACCTTTATCCCCAGTCCAACCTGCGTTAGTTGTGTCATACAAACGAATTGCATCAGAAGCTGCTTCTTCAGGATAAGTATCAGTATCTCCCTGCCATTCAAAGTCTCTTGTCTTAAATGCAATAGAGGATACAGAAACATTTGTACCATCGTATGATGCAACAATAGTGTCTATAGCACCTGAAGAAATTATAAGAGTACCATTGATACTTGCGTACTGGCACTTTACGTTGTTAGAACCTATTGAACCCGCAAACTCATAAGTTGCTAAAGAGATACTTCCAGAAATAACCTGACCTGAGTAAGGTAGCTCAGCTTTGTTATAGAAGAAAATTGTGTTACCTTTTTGAACAACTAAAAACTCAAGGGCTGCGTTACCCCCTACATTAATCCAAGTACCTGTTCCTACTATTTCTGAGTTTGAGATTGTAAAGGATGACAGGACTGCGTTGCTCTCCACTGCAACAGCCTCTCTCCTACGGCGAGAACCATCCCTACGAAGGTCACAGTTTGACTCATTGACGGAAGCACTCTCAGGAAAAGTTAACTCTGCAGCCTCAGTAATAAGACCTTTGACAAAGTTATTAACTGTCTTTTGATTTAAGCTTTGCGGCATCTTTTACCTTCTTACGTTGCTCGAACTCTTTACCAAAGTTCTCTCTACGGGTGGTGACAGTTTCTTTTTTATCCCTTAGGTAAATTTCTATAGCCTTTTTAGCCTTAAGCATAGAAGAGTACCTACCGTTTAATTCCTGGGGCACTACTCCTTTTTCAACCTTGACAACAAAGAATATAAAACCGCCAAGCTCTTTCTCAATAATTATGTTACTTTGCATCTTGTTGGACTTGCAGACACAGCGTTGGTTAACTGTTTCTTCAATGAACTCTATCATCTAAACTTCCCATAGTTAGGTCTTTTGTTAGCTGTCTTAGTTTTATGCATATCATTTTGGACAAAAGACTTAAGCCTACGGGCAGACTGTTCTACCTTAGGATCTGACCCACTCTTAAATAAAGAGAAGCAAGTTGACTTAGCCTCAGCTAAAAGATAAGGTAACATGTTGTCATCTAAGTCTGGCTCAAAGGTGTCACTAATTGTAAAGCTAGGGTAGAGTGATCCATAGGCCCTACTCTTTGAAGCCTGTAGGGTTGTATCAACCGTGTTGTCATAAGAGTTAAACACCATAAAGTAATCATCAAAGGATGTGTAGTATGTTGGTTGTACGTTATTAAGGACAAACAGATCCGTGCCACCTGACTTATCTAAAACTTTAAGTGATCCTGAAGATGTCTCATCCATTCTCATAATAAAATCTAAAGGGTCCATGTAGTATATTTCTACATATGTTGAACCAGTAGCTGCCGTATTATAAAAAACACGTTCAAGCATCTTGGTGTTATCTGGGTATTGGAAATGAGTTGGGCGTGTAATGTCTGACAAGGCTGTCAGCTTTAATAGTTGGTTGTGCTCAGGTATGTCACGAGCAGACACAAGATTAAAGTATGTATCTTCTATTACTGAGGCTACCTGTTGAGCTTCAATGCTATCACTAATTGCGTTAACATCCTCTGAGTCCATATCACTCAGAATACTTTGAACCATTGAGAGGAGTGTACGTTTCATTATGTGCGATCCAATACTACAACAAACCTTAACGCAACGGTGTTAGAAGAAGCTCCATCCGTTGCAATGGTAATAAAACTGTTGGCTGCTACTGTGTTGTTAGATGATGGAGATAGAGTGTCTACGTCACCTGCTGCTGAACCTGATTGGGTAACTGTGATAGTTCCCATAGAAGCTGCGGCTGCATTCTTTACTGTAACAACAGCATTAGCAGATCCTATTGCTGCTTCTAAGACTGTAACTACTTTGGATATTGTACCAGCAAATGGTATGGGTACATAAACAGTCATAGCAGATGACACATTACTTATAGATCCACTTAAAGTTTCACCTGTTAGAATTTCTTTAGCTGTCCAAGCTCCACTACCTGACCCATTAGAAACATACACCTTACCAGTTGCTGCAGCTGCGACACCTTTAGGTTCATGCAGAGTTGTTCCTGTAAGAGTACTGTGGTTTACATTGGCCATTAGGTTTCCTCACTAAGAGTAATACACTTTAAACCCTACATCGGGTAAAGATATTTTACATACATTTTATAGGTTTGTCAAGTAGAAAGTGAGGTGGGACCAAAATAAAAGCCCCACCCCTTTATTGTTTATGGCTCGATATATTCAATTACGAGCTTACCAGCACCAGCAGTGAACGCTGCAGTTGCATATAAAGCACCTACATAAGCGTTAGCTGCGCCAACACCAGCAGTACCACCGACTAAAGCACCGTTACACAGAACAACTGTGTTAGCGGCTAAGGCAGTTTTAGCAATCGCAGCATCAATACCATCGGCATCAATAGCACCGTTTGCAGCGTTAAACAAACCAAGACCTAAAGTGCCAGAGCCACCTGAAGTAAAGGCAGTAGTAACAACTAGGGTTGCTTTGGTAACGTAGGAACCAGCTGGGATAAATGCGTCATTTGGTGTAGGTGCTGTTTGAGCAGTACCTAGCAATGTTGCATCTGGGATTTCAACGACAAGCCACTTAACAGCATTAAGCGCCCCACCGTTATTTTTGGGATCACCCTGACCAGTTCCAGTAAGGGTGAAGAGACCATCAGCATTAGTGTAAGACATTTTTGTATCTCCTTATACAGCAGTGGACGTGATAACACGAACCATGTTTTCAGGGCGGTACAATTTTACACCGTAACGGCCAGTAGTTACAAACTCATGGCGTTGAAAGTCTTTGTTGTACTCATAGTCTACTTCAGGCTGCTGACGCCATGCACCCACGAATGGATTTACGGTAGCATTAGCTGAGAAGAAGAGGTTTACTTTTCCATTAGCAGAGGAGAAGTTGTTAGTGGTTGAGCCATCACGCTCAGGCAAAGCACTGTCAGTTGCATCTTTGCAATAGTTAGATGTATACACATCAAAACCATATACGTTAGCTACAAAGCGCATACCAGTTGCGATACCGCTACTTACGATACCTTCAAAGCGAGGGTTGTTTGATACGTTGGCTACGTTAGTAAGAGTGTTGATGACAAACTCTACTGACGGGTCAACAATAGCAACCATGTTTTGATCTGGCACTGATGCCTTCTTCAATGCGTAACGAGCATAAGCAAAATCTTCAAGTTCGATTTTACCTGAGTTACCACCAGCCATACGGTGGTGGATGCTGTCAATGTCTTCCTGTGAGTTTGCAGTGACACCAGCTTCAGGAGACGCCATAGTGGTGGTCTCGAAGTGTGCCATGATTGCACGCTCTTGCTCAGGAACAAAACGACTCATAAGTTCGTTAGCATAGAAAGTGTCTTGCTCAGCTTTCTTAGTCATGTAAGTAGCTGATGACAGATACTTGTCGACTGAGAAGGTGAACTCACCTGTGTCAAGTGGACGATATTCAACTGCTGCATCTTCTACATAGTTGTCAACCTGGGCTTGACCGATTGATGGGATGTGAAAAGTGTTTCCGTCAGGGAAACCTTCAAGCATACGGACGTACCGTTGTGCCTGCATTTCATCTTTTAGAATTTCCTTAAGCTCAGATGTCCAAACGTCCGTCCGAGTAAGGAGGG
>TARA_B110000046_G_scaffold168308_1_pt1 | contig 18337 bp, 17 predicted proteins | sample TARA_B110000046 | Tara Oceans TARA_B110000046 (sample SAMEA4397157) | marine metagenome | biome: Polar Biome; feature: [DCM] deep chlorophyll maximum layer (ENVO:01000326); material: water (ENVO:00002006), including particulate matter (ENVO:01000060) such as... | depth 40 m
ACTTCTTCAGAATTTAAAGTTGGTGCATTTCTTACTGCTGTCTTTTTAGCAAAAACAATAGCTTCTTTGTTGTTTTTAGAACGTAAATATTGATTGTAAGTAATTAAAGAAGAGGTTATAAGAATAATAAAACTGAAAGCGCTAGTTGCAAAGTAAAAACGTTTTTTAGAAGGAGATATTGCAAAATAAAATAATAAAAACAATAAACTTCCTAAGAAAGAAAATACAATAACGACCAGTGCCCATTGATTGTAAGAAAGCATTTGTAAGTAGTTTTTATTAAACTTTTGAAATAGTGTTTTTGGCAATTCTTTAATATTGTCTAATGCTAAACGTTTTGCAAAAACCAAGTTGTTTTTTACATCTTCGTTTAAAGGGTCTAGTTTTAAAGACTTTTCATAATGGTAAATTGAGGGACCAACTTTGTTTAATTTGTAATAACAGTTACCTAAGTTATAATGCAATTCTGATGAAACTAAACCTTGTGCTTCTATTTTTTTGTACAACGCTATAGCTTGTTCAAACTTTTCATTTTTATATAAATCATTTGCAGAAGAAAACGATTTGCTTGCAGTTTGAGCAAAGATTACATTGGTAATTATAAGTAACAAAAACACGATTTTCTTCATCTTATAACTGTTTATCTAATTGAACGATTACTAGTTTTGCTCTTTCAAATTCTTGCTTCATTTGTGTATTTGTTATTGGAGAATAACGCGCAAGGTCTGAATGTTCTAAAACTTCTATAAATTGTTTTATAGAAGTTTCATCAACATTTTTTTGTTGTAAAATTTCAGCTATTTTCTCTTTGCTAATATCCGCAATTTCAATGCCTAGTTTAGCTTTTAAATAATTGTGTAAAGCACGTTCTAAAGCTTCATAAAAAGCTTCTTTTTTACCTAACTGTTTTTGTGCTTCAGATAAATATTTTTTAGCCAATCTCTCTGCCTTTCTTTGCTTTCTCCCAATAACATCACTATTGCGTTTCTCGTTATTTTTTGCAATAACAATTCCTATAGGGATAATTAATAAAGGGAGTAATAATAATAAATAAAATAAGTTAGACTTGTAGAAATCTCCAGCTTCTTTAACTGAAAAATTGCTTTTTGTTTGAATATATCTAAAATTTTTACCCGTAGAAACAACCGCTTGTTTTTGTCTTGTACTGCTGTTTTTACTCGTGTTATTTGTGATAAATTCTTTCCCTTCTAAAACATCAACAAACAAATCTTTTGTATCAATTGTTTCGTATCTTTCTGCATCAGGATTAAAATAAGAAAAAGCGACATTTGGTATTTTATATTTTCCTTTGTATTGAGGTACAACGGTATAAATGTCAGTTACTGAACCCGTAATACCATTAGCAGCAACTCGAACTCTTTCTTTTCTTTCTGGCTGATACTTCTCTAATTCAGTAGGGGTTTTTATAGTTGGTAATTCAAATAGTTTTAAATTTCCTTTACCAGACACTACTACTTTTATTTGTGAAGATTCATTTGCTTTTAAAGCATTTTTACTCAAAGAAACATCAAACTTAAATTGCCCAACAGCGCCTGTGAAATTTTCTGGCTTATTTTCTAAAGGAAGATTTTTAGGACGGATAGTTTTTTTAGTGGAAGCAAATTCTTTTTTAATGTTTTTTGTAATTACATTTCCAAAAAAGTCTGCTCTTCCTGTTGGAACACCTATAACAATATCCATTTTCATAGGATCGATTGTAAGTTTCCCTGTTTTTGTAGGAATTAACAACGCTTTTTGAAGTACAATATATCTGTAGTCTTCATTATTATATTTTCCTATTTTCACTGGAAAACCATTTATTTTAATATCTTGATTCCAAAAACCATTGTATTTTGGGGCTTCTGTTACCGATGTGTCATAAACACTAATGTCTTGGCTTACATACAATCTATATTCTACATAAATTCCTTCACCAACGAAAGGTTTAGATTTAGAAATTTCTGCAACTAAATGGATGTTTTGTTGTGCTATATAATTTGGGTCATTCGGGTTTTGAGCGATATCAACAGGCTTCAAAACAATGATTTTCATCATTTTTGAACTTAAATTTCTACCTCTGTACTTAATATTTGCAGCACTAATAATAAGTTCTCCTTCTCTTTTTGGTTTTATTATATATGTGTAAGACTGAGAGAAACTCACCTTTCCATTAATCCAAGATTGACTAACAGATTGACTTGGTCCTTGAATAATTCTAAAGCCTTTGAAATCTGGAGGTGTAAAATTATCGGCCCCTTGTTTGTTCACAGAAAACTCTATGCGTAAACGTTGGTTTAAGCCTAGTTTATTTTTACTCACTTTAACTCTTAATTCTGCTTCTTGTGCAAGAATTGAGAGTGATAATAAGCTTATAAATATTGATATGTAAAATTTCAACTTCATACTTACTTCTCTTAACCTCTCCAAAAAGGAGAAATACCCTTTTTTGATTTTTTATTTAACAACGGTCTATAATTTATAATAAGAATTTTCAAAAATATGATTTTTCTTTCCCTTAAGAGTCATTAAGTAAGGGCTATTACCAATCTTTTTCTTGTTTTATTTTTTTGCCCTGTGCTTTTTTAGCATTCATCTTCTTTTGAGTCTTTTTTTCCTCATTATTTAAGCTTTCTAATAGTTGCTTAATTTGTTGAGGAGACATTTTTCCTTGTTGAGGTTTAGGCTTCTCTTTTTTAGGGTCTTCCTTTTTCTTCTTCTCATCATCACTTTCTCCGTCTTTATCGTTATCCTGCTTTTTCTCCTTCTCATCATCACCTTCCTTCTTATCTTTGTTTTTATCGTCTTTATCTTTTTTATCCTTGTCTTTATCGTTCTTGTCGTCTTTATTTTTCTGCTTTTCTTTCTCTAGTTTATCTTGACCTACCGCTAAATTATAACGAGTTTCATCATCATTAGGATTGTTTCTTAGTGAGTTTTTATAAGCATCGACGGCGCCTTGATAGTTTTTAGTTTCCATCATAGAATTCCCTAAATTATGGTATGCTTCTGATTTGGTATACTTATCTGTGGCAGTTTTTGCAGTTAATTCGTATTGAGGCACAGCTTCTTTAAAGTTTTTGTTTTCATACAAAGCATTGCCTAAATTATAACTTGCTTTGTTATAAGATGAACTTTTATCTAACGCTTTTCTGTAAGCGACAGAAGCATCTGTGTATTGTTTTTGTTGATACAATTCATTGCCTTGTCTTACCATTTTTCTAGCTTTACGTTGCAAAGAAATAGAATCTTTTTGAGCGAGAAGACCTGTTGATGAAAACAGTATTAAGTATAAAATAAGTATGTTTTGTGAAAGTTTCATTTTTTATTTCTTTAGCTTTTCTTCATTAAACAAATCAACTTTTCTTAACCATTTTGTTTTCTTGTCAAGTAAGAAAACATCCAAAAGTAAAAATAAAATCCCTATTGCTAAAAACCATTGAAATTGATCTTTGTAATCAGAAAATTGCTTTGTTTCAAATTCACTTTTTTGCGCGTTTGCAATAATGTCTGAAATCTTTTTTACAGGAATTTCAGTAAGATTTCCATCGATATACTCTCCATCAGCTGCCTCCGCAATTCCTTTTAAAACAGTAGGCATTAGTTTAGTAATTACAGTTTCTCCTTTATTGTCTTTCTTATAGCCAATCATATTTCCATTTAATCGCAAAGGAATTGGACCACCTTTTTCTCCACCAACCCCAACAGTATAAATCTTTACACCTTCATTAGCTAAATTTAGGGCTACCTGTTTGGTTTCTTCTTGATGGTCTTCACCATCAGAAATAATAACTAAAAACCGGTTCGTTTGCTCATCATTATTATAATAGGTTTTTGCTAATTCCAATGCTTCATTAATGGCTGTTCCTTGACTAGAAACCATATCGGGATTTGCATTTTGCAAAAACATACTTGCAGCCGCATGATCTGTTGTTATTGGTAAAAGCGGATAAGAATTACCTGCATAAATAATAATACCAACTCGATCACTTCCTAATTTATCAATGATTTTAGAAATAATTTGTTTTGCCTTTTCTAATCTGTTAGGCGCAATGTCTTCTGCCAACATACTTCTAGACACATCTAAAGCAAAAACAACATCTACACCTTCTCTTTTTACTGTTTTTAGTTTAGATCCCATTTTAGGATTTACCAAAGAAATGACTAAAAAAGTAATTCCTAATAACAACATTATCAGTTTTAAAGTTGACTTAAATGTGGATGAATTTGGGGCTAATATTTTTAATAAATCAGGATTAGAAAATTTACGTTGCGTTGTTTTTTTCCACCATAAAACCAATAGAAAAACAACAATCATTGCAGGAATAATTGCTAGTAAATAAAAATAAATTGGTTCTTCTAATTTGTACATTTTAAATAAAGCTCTTAAATAATGTATTTCTTAATAAGAATTCAAGTAATAATAAACCAAGTGCCAATAGCACTAAAGACCGATACATTTCTTGGTAATTATAATATTTAAATTCTTCTATTTTTGTTTTTTCTAGTTTGTCAATTTCATCATAAATTTCTTTTAATGAAGTATTGTCTGTTGCTCTAAAATATTTTCCATTTGTTTCTTTTGCTATTTCTTTTAGGAGATCTTCATCAATTTCTACTTGCTGTTTCCTAAAGTTTAACCGTCCAGTTCTTGGGTCTTTACTCCAAGGGAAATCGGCCATTCCGTTAGTTCCAATTCCTACCGTATAAACTTTAATGCCTAGTTCTTTTGCGAGTTCTGTTGCCGTTCTTGGGTCAATATTCCCTGAGTTGTTTACACCATCAGTTAATAAGATTATAACTTTACTTTTTGCCTTACTTTCTTTAAGTCTATTTACACCAGAACCCAAACCCATACCAATGGCAGTTCCTCCTTCTAGTTGCCCCCATTTTAACTCAGAAATTGTGCGTTTTACAATAGCTTTATCACTAGTAATAGGTGTTTGTGTAAAACTTTCTCCAGCATAAACTACAATACCAATTCTGTCATTTGGTCTTCTGTCAACAAAATCTATAGCTACTTTTTTTAAAGCTTCTAATCTGTTTGGTTTCAAATCTCTAGCCAACATACTTGCAGAAACATCAATAGCCATTACGATGTCTATACCTTTGTTTGTTTTTGTTTTTTTACTTACAGAAACATTTCTTGGTCTTGCTAAAGCTACAATTATTGCAGCTAAAGCCAGTACTCTTAAGAGAGCTAAGATTGGCTTTAATTTTGATAAAATTGATGGTTTTACCTTAAACCCTTTAACATTGGGCATGGTTAAAACTGCAGCCTCTTTTTTGCGCATAAAGAAATACCAAGCGGCTAAAAATGGAATTAAAATTAATCCCCACAAAAATTCTGGATTTAAAAACTCAAAATTACTCCAATTCATCATCTTCTATAATTGGTTTAGGTTTTAAACTACTAACAATATCTTCAGCATCCTTTCTGTCTTCTTCAATTTCTAAAGCTAAAGGCTTCGATTTTGCAAACTTTACTAAATCTGCTTCTTGTAATAATTCTTTTAGTTTCTTAATCGTTTCTTTTGAAGCTTGTATCGTTTCTAGGTCATTAAAATCTTTTAGTGTTTCCAGAATTTCATCCGTAGTTTTTTCTAAGGCAGGTACTTTTAATTCACGCTCAATATAACCACGTACAATTTCTGTTAATTCACTGTAGTATTCTTTGACTTTATTGTTTTGCCAAAGTAATTTCTCATCTAACTCATTCAACTTATAAATAGCTTCTTCATATGGAGGTAAAGCTCTATAGGTTGGTTCGTCATCTTCTGTTTTTTGTTTTCTGATGACAAACCAGTAAATCCAGAAGCCTATAATTGCTAAAGCAGCTAAAAGAATATAGATGTATATTTTAAAATCATCAAAAGTATAAGGCTCTGCTTTTATTGCCTTTATAGGAAATTTCTTGATTTTTGTAGTATCAATAGCAACGGTAGCCACATTTACTAACAAAGAATCAGTTAGGTATGCTTGGTTTTTTACAAAGACTTGTTGTTGAGGAATGTAGTATGCTCCACTATCAAAACCAGTTATAATATACTTTTGAATTAGCATATTACTTAGGGTGTCAATGCTAGCAGAATCGATAACCTCCAACCCTTTTAATTCGAGCTTTGGTAGAATTACATTTTCAGTTTCATTTACCGATATTCTAAAATTAAACTGCTCACCAATTCTAATTTGTGAAGTTTCAATTTTTGCTTTTACCATCGGGTTTTGCGCAAAAGAAGAAATACTTAGAAGTAAAAGAAGAAATAACAGAAAGCTCCTTCCCTCAATCTTTTCTCCAAAAGGAAGAAGATGATTGGGCTGACTTTTGTTATTTCCTTTTTGAAATATTTTATATGTATTGACTTTTTTCAACTTTTAAATTTATTTTTTGAATTTAATAACACATGTTTTTTCTATTTTGAGTATTCCTCCCTTTGGTTTGGTTAGTGAGGTCCTTTATCTTCCTTTATGTTTAAAATAGCCTAATAATTTTTTCACATAACCTTCATCAACTCTAGTGTTAATAGTTCCTGCACCACTTCTTTTAAAAGTACTGATGTAATAATCAGTTAACCTTAATGCGTTTTCTTTGTAATTTATTCTGGTAGATTTCGATGCTGTATTGACTAATTGGATACTACCCGATTCAGCATCTAACATTTGCACCATTCCTAAATTCGGAATTTCTTCATCGTGCTTATCATATATTCTAATACCAGTTAAATCGTGTTTTTTTGCTGCAATTTTTAATGTTTTTTCATAATCATCATCCATAAAATCGGATAACATAAAAACAATGGCTCTTTTTTTCATCACACTTGATAAAAATTTTAGAGCTGCAGAAAGGTCTGTTTTTTTGCTTTTTGGTTTAAATTCTATTAGCTCTCTAATAATTCTTAAAACATGACTTTTCCCCTTTTTAGGAGGAATAAACAATTCGATATCATCAGAAAAAAGAATTAACCCTACTTTGTCATTATTTTGAGTAGCAGAAAAAGCCAAAGTTGCAGCAATTTCTGTAACAGTATCTTTTTTAAATTGTGTTGCTGTTCCGAATGATTCTGAACCAGAAACATCGACCATTAACATCATGGTTAATTCTCGTTCTTCTTCAAAAACTTTTATATAAGGTTCGTTATAACGTGCAGTAACATTCCAATCAATTGCTCTAACATCGTCACCAAATTGATATTGTCTTACTTCAGAAAAAGTCATACCACGTCCTTTAAAAGAGGAATGGTATTCACCGCCAAAAATATGATCAGACAAACGTCTTGTCTTAATCTCAATTTTACGAACTTTTTTTAGTATTTCTTTTGTTTCCAAACTCTAAGCGTGTATTCTTATATTTGTTTAATTGCAGCTATGTATAATTGGTGTTTAACCCCTAAACGAGTCAATAATTACAATTTTTTAAGGAACCTCCACTTCGTTAATAATTGAATTTATTATGTCTACAGAAGTTACATTCTCTGCTTCTGCTTCATAAGTAATACCAATTCTGTGACGTAAAACATCAAAAACGACCGCTCTAACATCTTCTGGAATTACATACCCTCTTCTTTTAATGAAAGCATAACATTTAGCTGCTTTTGCTAAATTGATACTTCCACGAGGTGAGGCTCCAAAACTAATTAAATCTTTTAATTGTGGTAAGTTGTATTTTTCTGGATAACGAGTTGCGAAAATGATATCAAGAATATATTTCTCAATCTTTTCATCCATATAAACTTCATTTGCAACTTCTCTTGCTTTTAAAATCTGTTCTACAGATACTACAGGGTTCACAATAGCAAATTTACCAGATAAATTCTGACGCATAATAACTTGTTCGTCTTGTAGTTTTGGATAATCAATAACCACTTTTAGCATAAACCTATCGACTTGTGCTTCTGGTAAAGGGTAGGTTCCTTCTTGTTCTTCAGGGTTTTGAGTTGCCATTACTAAAAAAGGCTCATCTAACTTAAAAGTAGTGTCACCAATTGTGATTTGACGCTCTTGCATTGCTTCTAATAAGGCAGATTGCACTTTTGCAGGTGCTCTGTTAATCTCATCTGCCAATACAAAGTTTGCGAAAATCGGACCTTTTTTAATCATGAAATCATTTTCTTTCATGTTGTAAATCATGGTTCCAACAACATCTGCAGGTAATAAATCTGGCGTAAACTGCACTCTACTAAAACTTGCTTGAATCGCCTTAGAGAGCGTGTTAATTGCTAACGTCTTTGCCAGTCCAGGAACTCCTTCCAATAAAATATGTCCGTTTCCAATCAATCCAATTAACAAACTTTCTATCATTTGTTTTTGCCCAACAATTACTTTATTCATTTCTAAAGTAAGAATATCTATAAAGGCACTTTCTCTTTCTATTTTCTCATTAATAGCTCTTACATCTATATCCATTGTAATATTGTATTATGTGTTATTTTTAAAACGCAAACAAAGCTACAATTTTAAGGAAATTATTCTTGTTAAAAGAAGGTTAAAGGTGATTTGATTTGTAAAAAAAAAATATACAGTAAAATAATTAAGTTTTCATCATTTTAAATTTAGGAATAGTAATTTTCATCCACTAATATTTTTTTTAATGAAATAAAACATCAATATTTGTTTATAATCAAAATAAATTAATTTATATGAAACAAAAGAACTTACAAAAATTTTTACTGTTCTCCTTATTATTGTTGCTGCCATTGACGATGGTCGCCCAAATAGTTAAGGGGAAAGTAACAGATGTATCTGGCGAAGGATTGCCATATATGAATGTTGTTGAAAAAGGAACCTCTAATGGAGTCGTTTCTGATGGTAATGGAGAATTCTCTATTACATTAAAAAGTTTACCAACAACTTTAGTAATATCTTCTATGGGTTTTGAAACAAAAACTGTAAAAGTAAATAATGCCTCTTTTTTAACAATTGTTGTTAATGAAGACAATGCTTTAGATGAAATAGTAGTTATTGGTTCTAGAAATAAATCTAGAACAGCTATTGATACTCCGGTACCAGTAGACGTTATAGATGTAAAGGAATTACTTAGCTCAGGAGCTCAAGTAAACCTAAATCAAATTTTAAATTATGTGGCTCCTTCATTTACATCTAATACCCAAACAATTTCTGATGGTACAGATCATATTGATCCTGCTTCCTTAAGAGGTTTAGGGCCAGATCAAGTATTGGTGTTAATTAACGGAAAAAGAAGACATACTTCTTCTTTAGTAAACGTTAATGGTACTTTTGGGCGTGGTTCTGTAGGTACAGATTTAAACGCAATACCAGCAGCTGCAATTAAAAGAATTGAAGTTTTAAGAGACGGTGCTGCTGCACAATATGGTTCTGATGCTATTGCAGGTGTAATTAATATTGTATTAAATGATGTAACAGATGAATTAAATATATCTGTAACAAATGGTGCACATGTTTCTAGTAATTCAAATGGACAAACAGGTGGTATCGATGGAGAAACGGTAAATGTTTCTGCTAATTACGGTGTAAAATTAGGAGATAAAGGTGGTTTTATAAACTTTACTGGAGATTTTGATGTAAGAGAAGCTTATAACAGAATGAAAGAATGGGAAGGAAACATCTTTAACGCATACAATTCTATAGAATGGGTTGCTAATAATTCAAATATGAATTTAGGGGATATGTCTATATCAGACATTCAATTGGCTGCACAAGGAGTTACTCATTTCGATTTAGCAACTAAGAATGCTATTAATGGCGCAACTTCAATTGCTGATTTACAAGGTTTATTAAACTTTGATACCACTGAAGCAGAATTATTAACAAGAGGTCAATCTCGTAGTGATTACAACATGAGAGTTGGGCAATCTAAAGTAAGAGGTGGTCGTTTCTTTGCAAACTTTTCTTTACCGTTAGATGATAATGGTACAGAAATCTATTCTTTTGCAGGAATGGGATCTAGAGATGGTAACTCTGCCGGTTTTTACAGATTACCAAATCAATCTAGAACGTATACACCAATATATATTAATGGTTTTTTACCTGAAATTAATTCAACAGTACAAGATAAATCTATTGCAGTAGGAATTAAAGGAAAGATTGGTGAATGGGATGTAGATTTTTCAAACACTTGGGGTAAAAACTCGTTTTTATACACTATTGATAATACAGCGAATGCTTCTTTATTAAGTGCAACGCCTACTACTTTTAATGCTGGAGGGTTTTCTTTCGCACAAAATACTACGAATTTAGATTTTTCTAAAAATTATGAAGCTATTTTTAGTGGTTTAAATGTTGCGTTTGGTACAGAATATAGAACAGAAACGTATGCAATAGTTGCTGGACAAGAAGAGTCTTACACGCAGTATGATAATGATGGAGCACCTGTTACAGGATCAACAAGTGGTGCGACAGACTTTTTTGGAAATACTAGAGCAGGAGGATCTCAAGTCTTTCCTGGATTTAGTCCAGATAATGCATTAAACAGAAATAGAAACAATATCGCTGGTTATTTAGATGTTGAAGCTGATATCACAGAAAAATGGTTGGTAGGCCTTGCTGGGCGTTTTGAAAATTATTCAGATTTTGGTTCTACTCTTAACTATAAGGTAACTTCTAGGTATAAGTTAAACGAAAACACGGCTATTAGAGGAGCTTTTAACACTGGTTTTAGAGCACCTTCTTTACATCAATTACATTTTAATTCTACGTCTACAATCTTTGATCAAAATGGAGATCCACAAGAAGTGGGTACTTTTGCAAATGATAGTAGAGCTGCCGAATTATTAGGTATTCCAGAATTAAAAGAAGAAGAGTCTGCAAGTGTAAGTATTGGTTTTACTGCAAAAATACCAGATGCAAATTTAAAAATTACCGTAGATGGTTATTGGGTAGGTATTGAAGATAGAGTTGTTTATACAGGACAGTTTGGTGGAGCAGCAATTGCCCCTTTATTGGCAAAAGCAAATGCAACAGCAGCATCATTCTTTGCAAATGCAATAGACACAGAATCTAAAGGTGTAGATATCGTAATTACACACAAAACAACTTTGTTTGATAGTATGACCCTTAAAACAGATTTAGCGGGTACTTTTTCTCAAACAAGACAAGTAGATGATATACATAGTTCACAACAAATAGCAGATGCTGGTTTGGTAGGTACTTATTTTCCGGAAGATAGTAGAGTATATTTAGAAGAAGCTGTACCAAGAACAAAAGTAAACTTATCGAATTCATTATCTGCGGGAAGGTTTAATATATTCTTAAGAAACGTATATTTTGGTAAAGTTACAGAAGCAACTTCAAATATAAACAGACAACAAATATTTAGCTCTAAAATAGTTACCGATTTATCTTTAGGTTTTAAAGCTACAGATAACTTAAGATTAACTATTGGAGCAAATAATTTACTAGACATGTTTCCAGACAGAGCTGCAGAATCTTTTTCAGACGGAGGAACCAACAGAAGTGGTGGTCGTTTCGATTGGTCTAGAAGAGCACAACAATTTGGTATTGGTGGTAGATTCTTATTTGCAAGAATTAATTTTATATTAAAATAAAAACATTCAATTATGAAAAAAAATATTAAATTTTTAACGATACTTTGTATGGTTTTAGGCTTGTCCTTTTACTCTTGTGAAGATGATAGTACCGTTGCTAATGAGGAATTATTAGTAACCCCAACGGAAGTAAGTGTTAATTTTGTAGATGCAAACAACAATATTTCTATAATAGAAGGAGAAGATGTTGTGCTTAACGTTCAATTAAGCAGTGCATTATCTATTGCTACGACTTTAGATGTTATGGTTCAATCTGGAGGGGCTGATGCTTCTGCAACAGAGGTTGCATATACAAGTTCTTTTGAGATAGCTGCAGGTTCAACTTCTCAAGATATTACACTTAGTTTTCTTGATGATGGTGATTATTTACTGTCAGATATTCAAACGTATACAGTGTCATTTAACATGGGAAACATGGATCCTAATCTTTATTTAATATCTACGGATTCTAATAGAACAATTACTGTTAGTGAGCCATTACCTCCGGGAACAGTTGTTACAACAACTCCAGGTGATTTATCAATCTCTGTTGCTTTTGCTTCAGGAGGTGATATTGATGTTTATGGCCTTGAAGGAATGTTAACTGATGGTCCAGCTTTACTTGCAGCGAATCTTTTTGACGCTTCTGCTGGGCTTTCTAATCCAGAAGTTATAAGTCTTGCAAGCGGTTCATCAGATGGTGACTACACAATATTTATTAGAGATTATAACGGTGGTTACCCAACAGATGTTGTAGTTACTTTAGATTTTGCAGGTGGAGAACAAGAAGTTTTTAACCTGGTTGTTGATGATGCAATGTTTGCAGGACTTATAGATGGCGATGTTAAACTATTTATTAATAAGGCGTCAAGCGGAGCAGCTGTTACCTACACAATTAACCAAAACTAAGAATTATGAAAAAATATATAAATACAAATATACTTAGAGTTTTAGTCCTATTTCTAGCTTTTACGGCTTGTAATGTAGATGATGATGATCCTATTGTTGCAAATAGTATGACTATTGCTGCTGAAATACAATTTAGTAACACAGGTACTATTGAGTATGCGTCTGGTTCAGATTTACTAGTTAATATGAGTGCTGCAAGTACAACGCTTTCTAAAGTAGATTATACTGTTACTCAAATAGATGTCGACGGTAATGAAACTACTTTAATAGAGGGTTCTGTTAATATAAACGCTGGAGATACTTCGGCTATGATAAATATAGATGTACCGTTTTTAGAAACAGTTACAGTTACTCTAAGTAATCCTTTAGGACTATATAAGACTTTAGGTCTAGGAGCTAATAGTTCTTTAGAGTTATCAGGTAGGCTAGCGCCATCTCCAGATAGCATAGAAATTGCTTTTACAAATTCTTTTGAATCACCTTCAATTTGGTTTGGTTTAAGTGCTTTTGATGTCAATGATAATTGGATTACAGATTTTAATCAAAATAGTACTGGAGGCCCTATTAGGTTTCAGTCTATACCCTTAGATGGTAATACAAATCTTAATGGAATCTTAAATTCAGCAGATATATTACCAAATTATATTGCTTTAAATTTATTTCCACAGGCATCATTTTCGGAACCTATTGGATATACAATATACATAACAATGCCAGACGGAACAGCACAAGAATTTTCAGGTGCTATACCAGCATCTATTTATGTTGATAACTCGATAGTATTAGTTACAGTTGCTGATGATGCAAGTAACCCAGGACTTAAAACATATGTTTTTAGTGCTTTATAATTGAATTATTTAAAACTTATTATAAATAGGCTACCTTTTGAGGTAGCCTATTTTTTTTTAGAATTAGTTATATCCGTTTCTAATCAATCCAACAACAAACTTTTTTTTTAAGACCAAACCTTACTTTATTCATTTCTAAAGTAAGAATATTTCTCTTTCTTTATTAAGATCCTCTAAATCTAAACCCATAGTAATATTCTATTAAGGGATGTTTTTAAAAAGCCAACAAAGCTATATTTGATGCTATTTAACTATTGCTGAATATATGTAAGAACAAGTTCTAAAATGAGCTTAGGCTTAGATTAAATAGGTGACAAATAAGAATGTGTCTATTAAAAAGACTAGCTCTGAAAAAGCAACAATTAGGGTTTCAGAAAATGAAAGATTATAAACCTAAAGAGATAAACTGGAGAATAGTTTGTTTAAAAGTCTAATATTCCTTCAAAGAAAATGTACTTTCTTTAAACTCCCCATACGTAAAATACTGTATCCAATCGCCAAGATTTATGTAGGTGCTGTTTTCTGCAAGCTTAATATCTAAAGGTAAATGTCTGTGACCAAAGACAAAATAATCATAGTGTGTTTGCGTTAATTTTTGTTTGCAATATTTTACCAACCACTCGTTTTCATCCCCTAAATACTTGGCGTCTTCATCACCAGAAATCAGTTTGTTTTTAACAGACATATATTGTCCTAATTTAACCCCTAAATCTGGATGAAGCCATCTAAACATCCACTTAAATAAAGGAAAAGTAAATATTTTCTTCATGCGTTTATATCCGATATCTCCTGGACCTAAACCATCTCCATGACCTATAAAAAATTTTTTATTATTGATGAGAAATTCTTGTGGATTGTGATACACCGGAATGTTTAATTCTGATTCAAAGTAATCGTTCATCCATAAATCATGATTACCAACAAAGAAATAAACAGGAATTCCTGCATCCCTAATTTCTGCTAATTTTCCTAAAACCCGAACAAACCCCTTAGGAACAACTGTTTTATATTCAAACCAAAAGTCAAACAAATCGCCTAATAAGAAAATAGCTTCAGCATCCTTTTTAATTTCATCTAACCAAGCAACAAACTTTTTTTCTCTAGGAAAACTAGCTGCTGCTGTTGGAGCTCCTAAATGCTGATCTGAAGCAAAATAGACTTTTTTATTTTCTGAAGTAGTTATTGAAATCATTATTGCAAAGAAAAGCTATTCATTTATAATTTCCAACTCTAAAACTTTTTGGATCATTTTATCGTCTTTATGAATAATTTTATAGAAACCAACATCACCGAAAAGCATATTTGCAATTGAAGATTTTAAATATTTTTTAATGTTTTTTTTGCTTTTAAATGATGGTTTTACTTTGTCTTTAATTTTAGAAAGGTAACTATTTAATAAAGTTTCATCTGTGTCAAAATCAGTTATAAAATGATCTACAGTCCATTTTGATAATTCTTTTCTTTTTTTATCGACATAATCAAAAGCAAAGTCATTTAAAGTATTAAAATAGAAATTAGATATGTAAGAAGTAGTGTCTATAGCGACAAAAACATCAGGAATAATGCCTCCTCCTCCATAAACTATTTTTCCTTTTGGGGTTTTAAATTGCAAAGAATCTACAACCTTAATGCTGTCTTTACTTAATAATTCTCCGCTCTCAACTCTTTTGTTGTAATCTCTGTAGTAGTTTCTTTTTTTTCCATTAGAATACGGTTTTTGTATAGAACGTCCTGTAGGAGTATAATATCTAGCAGTTGTTAAACGAACTGCAGATCCATCTCCTAAGTCCATTTCTATTTGCACCAAACCTTTGCCAAAAGAGCGTCTTCCTATAATGGTTCCTTTGTCATTGTCTTGCAAAGCACCTGCAACAATTTCTGACGCTGACGCTGAGTTTTCATCAATTAAAACATACAAACCACCTTTTTCAAAAGCACCCATTTTGGTGGCAAAAAATTCTTCGATTTGCGCTTTATTGTTTTTGGTAAAAACCATGAGTTTATCATCTTCTAAAAACTCATCAATAATCCTGTTTGCGATGTCTATAAAACCACCTCCGTTACCACGTAAATCTAAAATTAAGTCTGTCATTCCATCATCAATTAAAGTTGTGATAGAAGACTTGAATTCTTTGTACGTATTTCTTGCAAAACGATCTAGTTTTATATAACCAATAGAATCGTTAATCATGTAAGCTAAGTCTACACTTTTAATATTTACTTTTCCGCGAATAATTTCAGCGGTAAATAAAGAATCGTTGCTTTTTCTGTAAATTTGAAGTGCAACTTTAGTTCCTGTTTCTCCTTTTAAATATTTAGGAATAGTAACACTTCGATACTCTTTGCCATATAATGTATCTTTGTTTGCTATTAAAATTCTGTCACCTGCTTTAATTCCTGCTTTAATACTTGGGCCACCTTTTATAGGTTGAACAACTGTAATAGAATCTTTTATCATTTTAAACTGAACTCCAATTCCTGCAAAATTACCTTGCATGTTTTCAGTAAGTGCTTGTAAGTTTTCTTTAGGAATATACACAGAATGTGGATCTAATTTACCTAACATTTCTTTTATTGCGCCATCTAATAAATCATCTGTGTTTACATTATCTACATAATCTTCCTCAATAAAATTGATTAGTTTTTTAATTTTTTGCTCTTTGGAAGGAGTTTTAGAAAGTGACAATAGATTGTTCGAATTTCCACCAAAGAAAACACCGATTAAAATTCCGAGAACAATAGCAATTGCAAAATATATAGGTAAGTTATTCTTATTCATAAGGCAAATGTTTAACAGCTACACCTGCTTTTTCTAAAAAATCTAAACCTGAAGAATCTCTATAGGCTTTCGCATAAACTACACGTTTTATTCCAGCTTGATGAATTAGCTTACTGCATTGTGTGCAAGGTGATAAAGTGATATACAAAGTTGCGTTTTTTGCTGATTGCGTAGAAGAGGCAACTTTTAAAATTGCATTTGCTTCTGCATGCAATACTTCCCATTTTGTAAGGCCTTCTTCATCTTCACAACAATTATCAAAACCTGTTGGAGTTCCATTAAAACCATCAGAAATAATCATTCTATCCTTAACAATTAAAGCACCTACTTGCTTGCGTTTGCAGTGTGATAATTTTCCCCATTCAAGGGCCATTTTTAAGTAAGCCTTATCGTATTTTAATTGCTTCTTTTCTGTCATAAAACGAAAGTAAAAAGATTTGTAGAATTATGACGTTAATTAATAGACAAAATTTTTAATAACTACCAAAATATTCTTTCAAACATCATTTTTATTGAAATCAGAATAACAATTGAAGAACTAATTAATATCAAGTATTCTCTTTTTATTTTTTTGATACTTGAAATTAAAGCCCCAATACTTAAAATACCCAGTACAATAATTATCTGTGCTGCTTCAATTCCAAGTGCAAAATCAATTAAAGGAAATAGTTTATCCTCTTCTCGCCCAACCATCATTTTAAAGTAATTAGAGAACCCTAAACCATGAATTAAACCAAAAAAAATGCAAATAATAAGTTAATATTCTCATTTTCTTTAGGTGTTTTATTGATTGTAATTATGTTTACAAGACCTGTAATAAAGATAGTTAATGGAATTAAAAACTCGATGATATCTACTTGTATTCTTACAATTTCAAAAGCAGATAAAGCTAAGGTTATTGAATGGCCTAGTGTAAATAATGTGACCAGCCATAAGACTTTTTTCCATTGGTTAAATTTAAATACAACGGCTAAGACAATTAAAAACAAAATATGATCGTAAGCAGAAAAATCTAACACATGGTGTAAGCCCATTTTAAAATACAGCGTAAAATCGTCCATAGAAAATATCAATTTAGAAAGTATCAAAGATATTGTAAACTATAATTTTTAACTACATATCGCTATTCTTTATGAAAGGTGTTTTTTGTGGCTTTAATTTTTAGCAACTTCATAAAATACTAAATTAAAGGTTAAAAAATGGTTTTTTTATTACTTACTTCTTACCGTCAACAATCACAACAATCTCACCTTTTGGCGGTTTGTTCGTATAATGTGCTAAAACTTCAGTAGCAGTTCCTCTAATAGTTTCTTCAAACATTTTTGTAAGTTCTCTAGAAACAGAAACCTGTCTGTCAGCACCAAAATATTCTACAAAATGTCCCAAAGTTTTAATTAACTTATGTGGAGATTCATAAAAAATCATGGTTCTAGTTTCTTCAGCTAATAATAAAAAGCGTGTTTGTCTTCCTTTTTTTACAGGTAAAAAACCTTCAAAAATAAACTTATCGTTTGGTAAGCCAGAATTTACCAAAGCGGGTACAAAAGCAGTTGCGCCAGGCAAACAATCCACTTCAATATTATTTTCTACGCAGGCTCTTGTAAGTAAAAAACCAGGGTCAGAAATTGCAGGTGTTCCTGCATCAGAAATTAGAGCACAGGTTTCTCCATTTTTTATTCGGTTTAAAACTCCTACAATAGATTTGTGTTCATTATGCATATGATGACTGTGCATTTGTGTGCCAATCTCAAAATGTTTTAAGAGTTTTCCACTTGTGCGTGTGTCTTCCGCTAAAATAAAATCGACTTCTTTTAGAATTCTAATGGCTCTAAAAGTCATGTCTTCTAAATTGCCAATTGGTGTAGGAACTAGATATAATTTACTCATAATTTCTTAAATACTTTCGTAAGTTTCAACAGTAATATCTGCAACAATATTTCCTGTATGTTTTATAGACAGCGGCTCAAATAATAAAAGATGAACTTCTTCTTTTGCAATTGGTTTGTGCTCAACTCCTTTAGGAACAATATAGAATTCACCCTCATTTAAAGTGACCGTTTTATCTCTTAGCTCAATGTCTAAACTGCCTTTGATCACCATAAACAATTCATCTTCATTTTCGTGTGTATGAAATAAAAACTCCCCTTTTAGCTTTGCTAATAAGATTTGTTGCCCGTTTAACTCTCCTACTTTCTTTGGAGACCATAGGTCAGAAAACAGCTTGAATTTTTCTTCTACATTAATTACACTCATATAGCAAATTTACAAAGAATTGGACGGATTCTGCGTTACCGATTGCAGCA
>TARA_B110000046_G_scaffold33942_1_pt1 | contig 18331 bp, 15 predicted proteins | sample TARA_B110000046 | Tara Oceans TARA_B110000046 (sample SAMEA4397157) | marine metagenome | biome: Polar Biome; feature: [DCM] deep chlorophyll maximum layer (ENVO:01000326); material: water (ENVO:00002006), including particulate matter (ENVO:01000060) such as... | depth 40 m
ACTTATTTTCTTAGTGTTTTACGAAAAAAGAAAAAGAAAGTATATGGTCAGAACGCCCAGTCCAAGAGGAACCAATTTTCATCGGATGAAGGCCATGGAAACGCTCTAATCCAAAAAAATTAAAAGTGATTTTGGTTTATTGATTCGGGTTCAAATGATTCAGAATATCTTTAGCTTGATGCCATTCAAGTCTAGGGCCAAATTGAGATACTACTATAGAAGACGCTAAAGAAGCAAGTTTACCTGCATCAGCATAACTTTTTCCATTCGTAATTCCATAAAGGAAGGCTCCGGCAAATAAATCACCTGCGCCATTCGTATCTACTGCACTTACTTTATAGGGTTCAATGTCAATAAAAGTATCTCCATCATAGATCATTGCACCATTTTCTCCAAGCGTGATAACAAATCTCTTCGCATCTCTTTTTAAAGCTTCTCGTGCTTCTTCAAGATTGTCTGTTCCGGTATAAAGCATTGCTTCTTCTTCGTTGCAGAATAAAAGATCTACGCCAGCACCAACAACTGATTCCATTGGTTCTTTGAAATACTTAACCATAGATGGATCAGAGAATGTTAATGCTGTTTTTACGCCAATTTCTTCCGCCAATTTCTTTGCATGTCTCATAGCATCCTGTCCATTTTCTGACGTTACAAGGTAGCCCTCAATATATAAGTATTGGCTATCTTTAAGGTCTTCCTCCGAAATTTCAGTTCTTGAATAGTCAGCTGTTATACCCAAAAAGGTATTCATGGTTCTGGAAGCATCTTCGCTAGTCATAACCAGGCATTTTCCTGTGATACCCGATTCCAACTCATGATGATCGAGATTCGAGTGTACTCCATTTTCTTTTAAATCCTTTCGGTAGAATTTACCCAATTCATCATCGGCAACTTTACAGGAGTAATAACTTGAACCACCGAATTGAGAAACGGCAATTATTGAATTAGCTGCCGACCCACCACATTGCATATTGCTAGAATTCATATTAATGGCATTCGAGATCCTAGTTTGATCTTCTTCATCCACCAGGGTCATCAACCCTTTTTCTATACTATGATCATTTAAAAATTGATCATTTACTTCAGTTACAATATCTACTAGGGCGTTGCCTATTCCAAATACATTATACTTCTTACTCATTCTTTGATATTTTACAAGTTTATTATTTTAGCTGCTTTAGCAATGGTATCAAACCATATAGAACAAACAATAACAGGACTAGTCGTAATTAATTTTAGTTTAAAAAAGGCCTCAAATATACTTCTCAAAATGAACTAAAATATACTTCTAGAAATTTTCGTAAAATCATATGTCTATACGCAAATAATACTACTTTTGCCGCTCTAAAATTTGTAGATAAAGCAAGAGTTTTAGAGAAGCATTCCTTCTTCCCGGATAGCAATATAGGAAAGTTGGTTTTGAAATATTCCTCCTTAGCTCAGTTGGTTAGAGCATCTGACTGTTAATCAGAGGGTCCTTGGTTCGAGCCCAAGAGGAGGAGCTGAAAATGAGGCGGTTACGAGTAAAATCGATAACCGCCTTTTTTATTTGCACGCGAATTGCACAAAAATGAAGGGTTTGCCTAATAATTTATTTAATCCTGAAAGCAAACACAATGTTCTCTTTCAGGAATATGTAGACAATATTTCATTAGCATCAGCCGCATACATTAACGACCCAAATAAGCATTATCATGTACATCAGATTGAAGAGCAGTTTAAACCACTATTAGACAAAGTACATGAAGGGCTAAAGAAATGCTTGGAACAACTTAATAATGATGAGGTATTTTTTTTCGCATGCTCAAGTGTAATCTACAAGAAGTATTATTCATTAAGACTTAAAGAGCGTCTCAATACTCTCAAAGAGTCTACTGCTGAAGACTTCATTCAAAATGAGTTGGTAGAACTAAAGGAGCCCTCCGAGACAACTCATTATGTAAGTATGTATGACGATTCCCCGATTACTGTACCAAATTCAGTGGTAATTGAATGTGTCGGTCAGGAGCAGTACAGACTCTACACGGAAAAGAAACAACAGTTTTTATTAGAAGAGCTAAATTCAATTAGGCCAGTCAAAAAAGCAAAGTCCACAAAAAAGCTAGCTAAAGAAATATCTGGAGATATTAGCCACTATATTAGAACGGAGCATTTAGTAGGGTTAAGGGCTTACTTGGTTGAGAAAAAACAAATCAGTGAAACCAGACATTTGTGGATCGATTTAAAAAAAGGACATCAAGCCTTCCTAATTGCCGTACTTAGAAGTCTATTAGGAAAAGGATATTATAAGACGAATAAACCGCCAACGCCTAATGAGTTAATGGCAATCTGCCAGAGCAGCTTTGGAATTTCTCTAAAGTTAAGAACTGCTCAAAATACAGACCCGACAAAAAATCCCATTATCACAAAAATTCCTGACGCATCAACCTTTAATAAGCAAAACTAAACTTTGCTTGCGCTCTAACGCAAGTTACGCAATCTTCGCAAGTAAATAGCTACTAAACAGCGTGTTATAGCTCCATTATTGCAGTTCATTAAAACTGTAACAGATGAACGACATACTATTATCCCCAATTCGACTAAATGAGTTGGCAAACATGGTCAAGGATGCGGTAGCCGATGCTATTGACACTCAAAGACACTCAAAAGAAACCGATGAATTTCTAAACGCTAAACAAGCAGCAAAATTTCTAGGCTTGTCTGTTTCCACAATTTATCAAAAGGTGCATTTAGGTACCATTCCTCACTTCAAACGAAATTCTAGACTCTACTTTTCTAAGGCAGACTTAACTAGCTATATCAAGAGTGGGGAGATTAATTCAGTTGACCCTTCAACATTCCTCAAGTAAACCTTTTTAAAAATAGAAAGGCTTACCCCCTAACAAAGAATAAGCCTCTCAAAATCTTAACAACATGACAAAAGTAATAAAGTCAGTTATTTATACTGACCCTATAACAGGCAAACAAACAATCTATCCAGACATACGAACCGCTGCCAAAGCAAAGAATATTCAAGAAGTTAGCATTAAAAGACATCTTCAAGTAAAAGGAAAGACCTGGAGTGTATCTGAATTAACTCCTCATGAGATGGAGCTAACGAAAGTTAAGGACGTTGGTAAAAGACTGAGGATTGATTCAAAGGACATCGAAAGCCTTAAAGAATCTATTGAGAAGATCGGTTTACTCCAACCTGTAACAGTTGACCAGAATGGAACTTTAATAGCTGGTGGCAGAAGGCTTGAGGCTTGTAAGCAGCTTAACCATTCTTTAAGAGTTGAGATTGTAAATGTGGAGAGCCCCTCACATAAACTGGCTTTAGAGATTGCTGAAAATATAGAGAATGAGCCGTTCACTCCCTCTGAGGCCCACTCTATATATAAAAAACATAAAGATTTGTACAATTCCTATAAGCATGAAGCCAAATTAAAAGGGGACAACTCTGTTCGGAATCCGAACGCAAAGCCTATAGAGTTAGCCGCTAAGACAGCAGGGCTAAGTGTAGATACACTCTCTAAAATTAATCAAGTAATGATCTCTGATAACACTGATGTTATACAGAAACTAAATACTGGTAAAATGTCAGTTAACGCTGCTTATAACAAAGTGAAAGAGGCTAAGGAAACTGAATCGAAAAGTGAGACTCAGCCAAACCTTAAACGGTTAGTGCTAGATCGCATAGAAGAAGCGGCACAAAGAGAATTGGACATAACCTTTTCGCCAGATCAAAACGAGTTCAAGGTAAACGGAAAAGCAATTCCTTTCAAGTTTGGCCATTTAATAGTCGAGGAAGGTTACTCATACGATAGAGTGGAAATAGTTAATGGTGAGCCATTAATGCACTACAAATACTAGTGGGGTGTTTCACAAAACAATTAAACTCTGAGTTATGAGAGATGAGAGTAAGGTGATAATGGCTAAAGTTATAAAGGACCTCATTAATAAGGAGCAATCAAATGAGAAAGAGATACAGCACATCTGCAACACTTTAAACATCAAGAGAAAAGACTTTAACCGTCTAATGTTGAGTAGTTTGTGCGGCTAAAAAGAAACAATAGGCACCAAAAGCCCGAGACTAATGGTATACTCCCTTCTTCTATTAGACTCTATGGATATATTCCTGAAAAGTTTAAGGATTTACTCCATGCTAAGTATTCAAAGAAGGATTTAGATAATATCTCTAGATTCTTGCTTATTGTTTCATCGGGAGGTAAAAAAGAATTTGATGGTGAGAAAAGATTGCACTCCAATCAATTAAAAATGTTGTTCGATAACAAATACCTAAGCTATCTATGGGAACTCAATGAACTCGGAATAATAAACTGGCACAAGCAAGAACATGAGTTCAGTTCATTATCTAATCCAAAGAGCATGAATAGTTTCTCAATTCCAAAAGGAATTACCTTCAAACAAGTTCGTATTACAACTGATTTAGGTATTCGTAGAGCAAACGCTCTGATTATCTCTAAAGATGATGATGAGGTGCTTAGAAAGGCTCGCAAGTGTCTTCAATCAACCATCATAGATTCATCTTTACATAAGGATAGTAGCTTTTTCCTGAAGCAAGGAATATATCTTCCTACCAGAGATGTATTTGGAAGACGAATACACTCTTTTATCACCAGCTTAGAGAATAAGGAAACGAAAACTAGATCCCTGGTTCGATACATAAGAAAGCGAGATAGAAAAGTGGTAGAAGTAGATATAAAGGCATCGCACCCCTTTCTTTTCATTCGACTAATCCAGGACCCTAAGCCATTCATTAAAATACTAGGCGAAGAATACGATCCTATCCTCAGTTTATTTGAGTTGGTTCCAGAACCGGAGAAGAAGTGGTGGTGTGGTATGTATGAAGGAGACTTCTATGATAATTTAGCTTCATTATTTGATGATGCCGAATTAAAGGTTTATGCTGGAAATTGGATTTTCCATGTTTGGGCGAGGTTAATAAAACTAGGAAATACAATACCCAAGACTAAAAGGGACTTTGCCAAAACTGCCTTCATGCTAGCCCTCAATGGAGCAGATAACTATTTAATTAAGCTGATTGAAGAAAAAGCGGCATTTACGGCAATGATACTTAGGCTGATTTCAATAGCCAGTTTATCTTTTCTGAAGAAAGAACTGAATGAAGATCATTCTTATCGTAAGACCTATTTTCCATACAAAAACATGGCAGTAATTCTACAAAGAAGCGAGTCTTTCTTAATGCAAAAGGCATACGTTAGAGACAACACGTGGGGGCACCTCATCCATGATAGTATTCTTTGTACCGAAGACACATCAGTAACTGTAGAAAAGAACATATTAGCTGTCTATCAGCAATATTTGGGAGCAACTCCTAAACTAAAAATAGGATAGTAATCTACTGGTCCTTTAACCACTCCTCTTGCTTGGGTAATTCTACTTGGTTGATGTATTTTGTAATGATTTCTCTGTAATTTTTCACTGTCAACTCCTCCCCGACCGTCACTTCCGTAGTTTCCATTAAGTATTTAAGGACAATCATATTAGTCTCCTCTTGAAGTAGCAAATGAGCAATCTGGAAGTAAGCTGTTGCGTGCTTGTTTTGTGCATCCCAAACCTTCTCCTGCATTTCCTTTGAAAGAGTTTTAAACGGAGAACCACTAATTGTTAGCCCAAGGTCATAATATGCCAAGGCCAAACATACTTGACTAATATCTAGGTTCCTCCGCAAAAGAAACGATGAAGAGTTGGTAGTATACTGAGCGGCTAAATCGGTTCCAAGAGATAGTGTAATTACAATAGATACAATTAGTGCTTTCATAAAACAGTGTTTAAAATTTCGGCACAAAATAAAAACATCCTATTGAAGGAATGGATAGTATCAAAACAAATCTTCCGGCCATTCAAAAAAGTATCTTTACACAATGCCCAAGAAAACTAGACATCAAAGCCCACTTCTAAAGAAGTTCAAGTCAACTCACATTAACCATTCATTTGAATGGGGCTTGTATAATATTCCAAATTACAGGGCCGTCTACTCAAACCTTCACGATAGACTAAAGTATCACGGCCTACTTGACAGTATGAAGTTCACCATTTATAAGAGCCGAGTAATTGGCAAGGGCAATGACTACTTTTTATTCGTTAAAAAAGAACCGGCAAACTATAAGACTCAACACGAAAGAAGCTCGACAAGAAAGAAGTTGATCCAAGCTCACCAAATTAGAAAAGAAGAACTGAAGAAAGATAAGGACCATAACACAGTGAGACTCCCAAGCTGGATAACTGATGGAACACCACGTTATCCAGTATCAAGATAACCATGTATAAATGTTGAGGTGTGAAACCCGACCCACGGCCTAAGCTAAACACGTTTTCCTTTCATTAAGGGGTACGGGGTAAAATATAGCTTTATACCCCTATCGAGCCTACGTGAAGAAATCAAGGTCTGAAAAAAATAAAAAAATTAAATTTTTGAGTGATACCTCTGAGAAGTGACACTGCCACCATGACTATATTACTTCATAATTCCTACTTGCTGACCACTGAAACACGTAATCACTAATGGGATCGTAAAGATTTATTTATTTTCGACTCGTACAAAAAATTACTAATCATGAAAAAACTACTAACTCTATTTTCAATTGCGCTCACTTTTAATACTATTGCCCAATTAAACCTTGACAGCCTCCACCAAATATGGTTAGACGAAGAGCAAGATGACACCACTCGCTTCGGGGCCATGAATACCTTTGCACGGGGGTATCTAATTTCGAATCCTGATACCGCTTTTATTTTAGCTCAAAAAATAATAGACATAGCAGAAGTTAAAGAAAATAAAGAATGGGAAGCGACAGCTATAAAGGTTCAAGGCGTTTCTTTTTACTATAAAGCAAAATATGAAAAATCCAAAGAGTTCTATCAAAGAGCTTTAACCATTTTCGAAAGTACAAATAACAAAAATGGAGCAGCTCAGTGCCTTTTCAATATTGGACTCGTTTACCAAATCCAGAACGATAAAGAAAAATCCAAAGAGTTCTATCAAAGAGCTTTAACCATTTTCGAAAGTACAAATAACAAAAAAGAAGCAGCTCAGTGCCTTCTTAATATGGCGATTATTTTCTACTACCAAGGCAATCTACCCAAAGCGCTGGATTATTTTGAAAAAAAATTAAAAATCAATGAAGAATTTGGGGATAAAATAGGAATTTCAGGTTCGTTATTGAATATGGGAGATATTTCCCGTAAACTAGGCGATCTATCTAAAGCGCTGGATTATTTTGTAAAAGGTTTAAAAATCAATGAAGAAATTGGGGATAAATTAGGAGTTGCAGCTTTTTTAGTCAATATTGGAGCTATATACATGGACTTAGGCAATCTACCAAAAGCGCTGGATTATTTTGAAAAAAGTTTAAAAATCAGTGAAGAAATTGGGGATCTAAATTATCTTGGAATGTCTTTCAATAATATCGGTGCTATTTACAAACAACAAGGCAATCTACCAAAAGCGCTGGATTATTTTGAAAAAAGTTTAAAAATCAGTGAAGAAATTGGGAATAAAATAGATATAGCAGGATCCCTTAATGCTATTGGAACTATTTACGTGGACTTAGGCGATTTGTCCAAAGCGCTGGATTATTATGAAAAAAGTTTAAAAATAAAAGAAGAATTTGGGGATAAAGTAGGTATAGCTTTATCCCTTTATAATATTGGAGAAATTTACATACAACAAGGCGAGATGGCCAAAGCGTTCGAATACTCTAATAAATCATTGGATATTGCCATGGGAATAGGGGCTCCAGAAACTATAGGGCTAGCTGCAAAGACTTTATCAAGAATCTACGAGAAACAAGGGAAAGGATTAAAAGCGCTAGGGATGTATAAACTACACATTCAAATGCGTGATAGTCTCCAAAGTGATGTAGTAAAAAAAGGCCTCCTTAAAATTGAAGTAGAACATCAAATTGAAAAAGACCAATTAGTGAAAGCCCAAGAAGAAAAAGAAACCGCTCGTATTGAAGCAGAAGAAATAAGCACCCGTAATTCCATACAATACTCAGGAATTGGTCTTGGTATATTCGCATTGTTCGGACTTTTATTTTTTATTGGAAATTTCTCCCTACCAACATGGGTATTAGAGCTTTCGGTTTTCCTTCCATTCCTAATTTTCTTTGAGTTCCTATTGGTACTTACTGACCCCTACATCGACGCTTTTACAGGAGGGGAACCGCTTTTCAAGCTACTCTTGAATGCACTTCTTGCTGGAGCTATATTTCCCTTGCACGCATTTTTTGAAAGGGTTATGAAGAAGAGGTTAATTAAGGCAGGGTAAAATCCAATAAATTAAATTTTTAAGTGAACCAGTGAGGGGTAACGGAAGCATGATCTCAAAGAATCCGTCCATTACCACAAAGCAAACTGCTGCCAAAGAATTACCACCTTACGAAATATTCTATCAAAATGTTAATCGACTGTCGCCGGACAGTCATTGCAGTACTAAGGCTCCGTTGAAATGGTTTCGTTTGACGGTTAATGGTTGAGGTAAACGTGGGGCGGTAAATGTTGGGCGGGGGGATTGGTAGTGTGTGCTGACTGCAGTGAATATAAAAACCCCTCTAAGCATTTTTATAAGTGCTTATCAAATTGGCCGTGGACACTTTTACTGGGCTAAAGTAATATCAATTGATCAGAATGGCTGTTTTGCAGTAGCCTTACTATCAGTTAAATGTTTACTTTAGCTTGGCATGTCCCCAATTAAACCTATAGACGAAATAAGCGAAACTTTTAAAGGAAACATTACTTTAGTCAGCCATTATTGGCAATGCAAAAAGAACTCACATACATAAATAGAAACTGATAATGAAATCCAACATCGATTATTATATTGAGAAAAAAATATTGTCGCCATTAGAGGTTGAAAAATTCTCTGAAATTAAAGACAGTGACAAAAAAAATGCAATTGCCTTAATAGTTTCATACTTCGAAAAACTCGGATATAATGTTGAGGAACTGAAAAAAAGTAACTATAACGATGAGTTGTTTATTTTTATTAATAGTAGTTTTAAAAATAACCTTCTAAAAGATAAAAAATACAAGAAATTAAATAAGTCTGAACTAGTAAAAGCAATAATTGAATTAAAATTAAATGTTGTCGAGGAATTAAGAAAACTCACAAATGATTTAAAAAACAATTCTTTTGACCATGAAATTTTTAAGTTCTTAAATTCATACCAATTTATTAGCAATAATGTTGAGTTTAGGTTTTTGCTCGAACCTTTATTAAATAAACAAACTTGTAGTAAAAATTTAATACAAACCCTTACAAGTCCAATTTTAAAGGCTCAGAAAGATAAGAAAAATGGCTTTATTGTTTATGAGCAATACATACAAGTGTATAAACAATATGACAACAAAATTGATAAAAAAAATAATTTTGATATTGAGTTTTATCAGCCCATAAATAATTATCTGCAAGAACTGTTCAAAACAGTTTGTAAAATAAATCCAAATTTATCTTCAGAAGTAGATATTTTAAATACTCCAAGAAAATATAATTTCAGTTCAAGAGAAAACACAGATATTTTTCTATACTTAAAAAATACTGGTGATGGAATTGCGAAGCAAGTTAACTTAACATTTACGAGCAAATCATTCAGTTTTTTTAAAGATAAAATTTCTGTAAATACTCTTCAAAAAGAACAGATTGAAATAAAAACAAATAGTTCTGTAATTCAGCCAGCAAAGGCTCCTTTTACCATTGATATAAATGTTCAATGGAATGAAATAAGCGGTGAATCAAAAGAGAAATTATTTACAATAAGTCTTGAAGAACAAGAAGAAAAAAACATTCCTTGGGAAGATATTGTTAAAGAAAAACCTTATACCATTTCAATAATTGAAAAAAGAGAGAAACTATTTGGAAGAAATGAAATATTAGATACACTAATAGATAATTCTAATTCAAATAATATTGAATCCTATATTTTATATGGTCAAAAAAGAGTAGGAAAATCATCAATAGTCAAATCATTAAAAACAGAACTGGATAAACAAGATAACTTAATTGTAATCTATAAAAGTATGGGTAACCTAAAGGCAGTTGACCCATTAGATACATTTAATCTTCTAGGAGAGTATTTGTGTGATGAAGTAATTGAAGAACTCTTGATTAAATATCAAAATGATAATATTAAACATGAGAGTATAAGTCAAATTGAAATTCCGGATTTCAGAGGTTCTCTTGCTCCTCTTGAAGGATTTATTAAGAAGATACGTAGAAATCACAGACGATTGAAATTTTTGTTCATTTTAGATGAATTTGATGAATTAAATCAAGAATTTTTTAAACCTGGGACCATTGGCGAAACATTCTCTATTAATATAGGTAAAGGCCTTAATGATTTTAATTATATAGGTTTTGTTTTAGTCGGTTCAGAAAATATGGCATTCTTGAATTGGCAAGGTATGAGGTTTAATAATTTTAGAGAGATTAGAGTTGATACATTTAATAAATCCAACCAATATTCTCCCTTTAAGAGTGTTGTGACTGAGCCTGTTGAACCTCATTTAAAATATGATGACGCTGCTATTGATTTGATTTATGAATTTTCAAACGGAAATCCATATTTTACAAATTTAATTTGTGAAAAGGCTTTTCAAACAGCATACAAGCACAAGGATATATATATAGATAAACATGATATTGAGAACGCCATTTTAGATTTTATTGATGCTGAAGGAAAAGGTAGGTTTGAACATTTTTGGTCAGATGGAATTAATACCGAAACAACCACTAATAAAGATAAAACAGCGGATATACGCAAAAGAATTTTATTAGCATATGGTCTAGCTAAAAACAAATCAAACGTTAAAGTAACAAAAGAAGAAATAGTAAAAAACATTCCTAAACCTAAGGATTATGCAATATCTCAATTAGAATTTGATAGAGTTGTTCAAGAGTTCTATAATAGAAATATCTTTCATAAAATCAGTGGCGAAACGGTAATTAAGCCAAGAATATTTCAAGAATGGTTGCTTAAACGAGGTAAAAATTTATTAGTAGAAGGTGTTGCTGATTTGGATAATATAATCCGAGAACAAGAATTAGAGCAGAAATTATATATAACAGATATTGAATTAGAAAATCTATGTGAACGTATAAAATACATGGATAAGAGATTGAATATCAATAATGTTAGGGTTTATTTAAATCAATTCGGAAAAAATTCTATTCAAAGAAAAGCATTCTATCTTTTAAATAATCTTATTTACATTTCTTCTTATGAAATTCACACATTTTTCAGAAAAATACAAACACAGGTTTTTGAAAGAAAAACTGTTGTTTTGAAAGAAAGTGCAAGAAAAATCAAAAGGGAAAACGTTACAGTTTGTCTATTTTCAAAATACTACAATGAAAATGAAAATATCGCAAATTCGTTTAAACTTTTTTCAAATATTGATCCTAGAAAGAAAAATCATAATCTGAAAAATGATGTATCAACCTTTACGAAACTCAATAATGAAACATTAATAATTATTGAACCCATAATCGACAATATTGGTTTTTTGAAAGAAGAGTTAACAAACCTAGCCTCAACAGTAAAAAAGGAACAAAATTTGACTGCTTCAATAGTAAGCCTGGTGATAACAAGTAAGGCAAAAGGTGAGTTAAATAAGTTCTTGCGAAAACTAGAAAATATTAACATTAGTTTATTTGTTAATTCTACACGTGATGATAATGAAATTTTCCCTTATATCGATTCTAATCGAATATTTGAAGGGGCTGAGGAAACGAACAAAAATTTCGGAGCTATGCGAAGTGTTTTCCCTTCCTTAAAGAAGGATGCTTTGTTACTGCTTTTTGAAAATTATTGCCCAAATCGTTCAATTCCTATTCTTTGGAAAAAAACATCTGAGTTTAATCCTCTTTTTACAAATGACTATTCAACTGAAGATGCAAGCGGCATTGATGAAGATAATAGGCTTAGGACATACAAGGTAAATACAAAATTATCACAAAAAATAAATAAATATATCGTTGATAATTTAAAAGAAAAAAGCATAGACGGACGTTGGTTAGATGTAAAACTGATTCCTTCAGAAGTTATTAAAAAAGTAAATGATAGATGGGTGGATGAAAAACAAAAACATAAACCAGAATCATATTTAGATTTTATTGATTACAAAAAAATAATAAATAGGCATGATGATTTACGAAAAGTGTTTAGTGTTAAAAAGGAAAATTTAAATTGGCTAGACAAGTTAAATGAACTGAGAAGAGATCCTGCCCATCCAGAAAAACCCGCTCCAAAAACTGAGGATGTTGAATATTTTGAAAATATTGCAATTATTGTTATTAAAAAAATGGTGTAAGACCAATCGATAACAAAGTATAAAAATAATAGACAAAACAGCGGTAAGCATGAACATTGAAACTCGCATAAAATTTAGTTTTAACTTGAATAGTTCAAGTTTCTTAGGCGGCTAAAATTCTTATACCAGACCATTGTATGCCCTATAATAGAAAGACAATAAAATGACAAGAAATACTATAATATTTTCATGAAAGAGTTAAAATTCATTGACTTGTACGCTGGAATTGGAGGAATAAGATTCGCTTTTGAATCCGCAGGCGCTAGCTGTATTTTTTCGTCAGAGTGGAACAAGTATGCTCAAATAACATATGAGTCATTTCATGGTGAACTTCCTGAAGGAGATATTTCAGGTTTTAAACCGAAGGACATTCCTAATCATAATATTCTAACAGCTGGCTTTCCATGTCAACCATTTTCATTGGCAGGTGTATCGAAAAAAAACTCTATGGGAAGAGCTCATGGTTTTGATGACCCAACTCAAGGAACGGAATTTTTTAAGGTCAAGCAAATACTCAAAACAAAGAAACCAGAAGCTTTCCTGTTAGAGAATGTAAAGAATCTTAAGAATCATGATAAGGGAAATACATTTAAAATAATCGAAGAACAGCTGGATAATGCTGGGTATCATTTCAAAGATTTCATTGTTAATTCAAAGTCTTGGGTTCCGCAAAGTAGAGAGAGGATATTCATTGTAGGGTTTAAGAAAAAATTCAGACTGAAGAAATGGCTTAATCAGCTTGAAATGGCCGTCCCGGATAAACGACTATATGAACTTGCTGATGTTTTAATTAAGGAAAAAGATTTACGAAAAAAATATGGACACAAGTACACGTTAACTCCTGGGACTTGGGCGGCCTTACAGAGGCACAAGAGTAACCATTTTAATAAGGGCAATGGTTTTGGTTTTGGACTGATTGAGAGACCTTTTAAAGATAAAGTTACTAGAACTATGTCCGCTAGGTATCACAAGGATGGTGCAGAAATCCTTATACAACAGACAGACACAGAGGTCCCAAGAAGAATTGTCCCTTACGAAGCTGCAAAGCTTCAAGGATTTCCTGAATCGATTTGTAAAAGGCTTAAAGGAGGTGATTGTCCAGTTTCTGACAGCCAACTTTATAAGCAGTTTGGCAACTCGGTTTCTGTTCCTGTCATACAGATGTTTTCAAAATTAATAGTGGACAAACTCGAGGAATTAGGTGTATAACGAATTGGATATATGGTCTTTAAATTCAGACGGAATTATCTTTCAGAACCAAGAAGGAAAGTCTGTAGAGCCTAATGCTGAAGACATTTATATGTACGAGTTTAAGCAGGATGAGCTGCCACAACCCTCGAACCAAATTCCATTAGTATTCAATAAAATACCTGCTGACTTTGACCTTTTTGCGACAATTGTAAATGATTTAGATGATCGTGGTATCTTACTTTCGATAATAGTTAAAGACCCGATAAAAAAAGAAGTATCTGGAGATATATTTAAAATCAAGGACTATGTCGTTCATGATTCTTCATGGTATCCATTTGTCCGTGATAAACTAATAGAGGTAAGAGAATGGCTTGTAAATATTGGAATCAACACTGGCAAGTTAACTCTGCGAGATTTCTTAAATCTGAACCTTGCATTAAGAAAGCATCAAAAATATGACTTGGTTCTAGCAAAAAACCTTTTAGACAATATCAAGTCAGGGAAGATTGCAGCAAATCCACAGGGGCTGCATGCCGATTTGTTCGAATATCAAACTGTCGGGTATTCTTGGCTAATGTTTATTTCTAATCAACAGCTAGGAGCGGTTCTTGCCGATGAAATGGGACTGGGAAAAACGCTTCAGGTAATTGCTCTCCTTTGTTGGCGTAAGGAAAATGGATATAGTAATTCAATAGTCGTTGCTCCAGCTACATTGCTAGAAAATTGGAAAAGAGAATTAAAAAAATTTGCCCCTGACATTACAACTCATATTCATAGAGGAGCACGAAGGACGGGCCTTTATTCCGAGTTAAAGATTTATGACGTTGTAATTACGTCGTATGAAATGATCGTTGGTGATCTTTCCATGTTTAAAATGATCGAATGGGATATTCTTGTAGCAGATGAAGCACAAGCTATAAAGAATCCAGAATCACAAAGGACTATAGCCTTAAAACGTGTCCCAAGTTTTTTAAACATTGCGGTAACGGGAACTCCTTTCGAAAATCACATGAGTGACTTATGGAGTTTGGTTGATTTTGTCTGTCCTGATCTCCTCGGCTCATTCAGTCAATTCAATTCTATTTATCCTGATGACATTGAAGGCGCAAGAAAAATTGAACCTATCATTTCTCCCCTAATTTTACGAAGGCGAGTGATTGAAGTGGCTAAGGATTTGCCGGAACGAATAGATATAGATCAATGCCTAGAGTTACCGGAAGCTGGTCAGATTGGTTATGAAAGCATACGGAGAGACCTCGTAGAGGAATATGGACGATTAGCCACTTTTGTTGGTATTGGAAAACTAAAGATGTTCTGCTGTGATTCTACATTGATTGAAGACACATATGATTATGAAAATATTAAGATCGAGCGAACTATTGAGTTGCTTAAAGAGATATTCAGCAATCAAGAGAAAGCATTGATATTCACGACATACAGAAAAATGGAGCAGATCTTATTGGATTTGATTTCTACGAGATTTGGTGTTTTTGTGGATTTTATTGATGGAAGCGTACCTGTTGAAAACCGTCAGAATATTGTTGATCATTTTAGTGAACACATTGGTTCAGCAGTACTGATTCTTAACCCTAAGGCTGCGGGAACGGGGTTGAATATTGTTGCAGCAAATCATGTTATTCATTACAATGTTGATTGGAACCCTGCACTGGAGGATCAAGCCTCTGCTAGGGCCTATAGGAGAGGCCAGGAAAAACCAGTTAGAATCTACCGTTTCTTTTATGCTAACACGATCGAAGAAATAATGATCGAAAGACTTTCTTACAAAAGAGGCATGGCTACTGAAGCTATTACCGATAGCGATCTCGAAAACACAAACCTTAAAGACTTAGTCAAGGCATTAGAAATTAGTCCAATGAGCTGATAAACTATGAGGAAAATTGAAAAAGTATTAACTGCGAACGATCTAGGAATGACTGGGTCGCATCAAGCTGGAATTTGCGTTCCAAAACAAAAAGAAATTCTAGATTTTTTTCCAAAGCTTGATGTTTCGATTAAGAACCCACGAACCACAATGACGTTTGTTGATGAATTCAAAGCAAAGTGGGCCTTTAACTTCATCTATTATAACAATAAGCATTTTGGTGGAACACGAAACGAGTTTCGACTCACTGGAATGACGAAATACATGAATCAAATGGGACTCAAGCCAGATGATATTCTTGAAATGTCTTTACTAGATGGCAGGTATCATATAAATGTTCGAAATAAGGCTAAAGTAGAAAATAAAATAATAGAGTTAAGTACTAAATGGAAAATTGTTAGCTAATGAGCGAAGAAATAGAAATTATCGATCGAGTCGATAACCCGCCTAATCCAGCGCGACTGATCGAAAGTCTGCGAGATTCTGGATATAGTTTTAATACAGCTATTGCTGATATTGTGGACAACAGTATTGTTGCTCAAGCCGAGAAAATTGAAGTGACGGTGACTTTGGACTTTGAAGGAAAAGTCAGTGTTCACATCATTGATAATGGGCACGGTATGGGCAAGGAAGAGTTGATTAATGCCATGAAGTATGGCTCAGAGAAGCAAGCAAACCCACAAAGCCTTAGTAAATTTGGTTTGGGCTTAAAAACAGCCTCTACTGGATTTTGTAAGAATCTGAGCGTTACTTCAAGAAATAGTGAAAACTCTGATCTCAACAAGGCATGCTGGGACCTTGACTACATAGCCACAAAATCAAACGGTCATTGGACAACTCTATTTCTCAAAGTCACAGATGAGGACAAGAAGCTTTTAGATAAATTGGCTTCAGAAGCTTCAGGAACCTTGGTGAGTTGGTCAAAAGTTGATCGTTTGACCAAGGTTTACCAAAAACCGGGAGGATCTGATCATAAAAAGGCGGTTGACAAACTTATAAATAGCCTTAAGAAGCATTTGTCACTTGTTTTTCAACGTTTTTTAGACCCAACAGATCAGAGAGGAAGGAACATTTCCCTAACGGTGAACGGAGGATTGATTGAATCTTACGACCCGTTCTGTTTAAAAGAAAAGCACACAACATTGGTAGCCAAGGGTGATCAGGAAATCCAGGTGAGGCCCGGAATAAAAACTAAGATTCAAATTCGAGCTTATGTTTTACCGAGCGCTGAAGAATTTAGTTCAAACGAAGCTTCCAAATTAGCTGACATAAAAACGCCGAAACAGGGTATTTACATTTATCGTGAAAACAGGATGATTTTTGGACCTAGCTGGTTAAAATTATTTCAGGTTGAACCACACTTAAACCTTCTACGGGTTGAATTCTCCTTTGACTATTTATTGGATGATGCCTTCAAAATAGATTTTATGAAGTCAAAAGTTGAAATCAATGAAGCAATATTCGATTTTCTTCAAAAATTTCTTGGTCCACCTCGGCGCGTTGCAGATGATAAATATAGAAAAAGGGTCAGTGGGGCGGTGCAAAGGAATTCTGGTTCAGCTCATGATTCATCAAACAAAAGCATTGACGATAAAAGCGCCCAGGTCAATCAGGCTGATATAACAAATGCTGACCGAGATAAAAACCAAGCGCAAATAAAAAATAAGCAAGGAGAGTTCACTATTGAAATTCAAGTAACAGATCCGGCCACTGAAGGAGAGCTCAGGATTCAACCCATTGAAACAATCCAAGACGGATTTTTGTGGCAACCATGTATAATTGACGCTAAGCAAGGTGTACAAGTGAACACAGGCCATGCCTACTACAAAAAAGTCTATGTCCCGAATTATAATTCTGGGGTCGCGGTCCAAGGAATCGACTCATTATTGTGGGCCTTGAGCATCGCAGAGCTAAGCGCTTATCAGCCACAAGTTTCTTCATTGTTTGAAGAATTGAGGCTTGATGTCTCCAGAACCTTAAGGAAACTAGTCGAGGATCTACCAGACCCTGAAATTAAAGAAGATGAAGATTGATTCTCGCCAACTTGAAAAAGAGGTGATCGAGGTGTGTGGGCTTTCGGTAGACCTCAATGTTTCGCAATCCAATGAAGGTACTGAAATCAAGTTGAGACCAAATTCTATAGAATCCGGCAAAGGTTTTTATCTTCTTTGTAAAATCGGATGGAGATCAATGAATATTGATCTGGTAATCGAAAGATTTGGAAAGAACTTGTTAAGTTCTATGGAAAAATCAAGTCTCGACCAAAGACTTGATTTTTGTTCTCATTTAAATGTGATACAGTCGAATTCTAATCTGCATTTCAGGGTAAATGAGGAGCAATATGATCAGGACATTTATAAGAAATGGCCATCGGGTTGGAATTCTGTTCAAGTTAAGCAAAAATCGGGTCCATTGGCTGAAGAGGAAATGAATCAGAGCGAATTGACTGTTCGACTATTTCCTCACTTAATGGCTGTTCTTTCATTGTTGGAAACAAAGCCAATTCATTACAATCTAGCTGAAGAAGGTTTGCCAGAGGGTGCATTAGAAAGGGTTGCAGTGAACAGGTACGAGCGTAGCGCTTTGAACAGGAAGTTATGTCTTAAACATTATGGTGCAGAATGTAGGGTTTGTGAATTTAACTTCAATAATATATTTGGAAAGCTAGGAGAAGGCTTTATACATGTTCATCATATCACACCCGTTAGCCAGTTAGGCGATAATTATATCATAAATCCTATAAAGGACTTAATTCCATTGTGCCCAAATTGCCATGCAATGATTCACAAAAAGAACCCACCATTCACAATTGAAGAACTAAAAACAATACGGCATACGACAAAAGTTAAACGGCATTAAGACACAGTTTTGCCTAAAATAGAAACTGATGAATATTGAGAGACCAGTCTTAATAAATTGAGC
>TARA_B110000046_G_scaffold24417_1_pt1 | contig 18233 bp, 10 predicted proteins | sample TARA_B110000046 | Tara Oceans TARA_B110000046 (sample SAMEA4397157) | marine metagenome | biome: Polar Biome; feature: [DCM] deep chlorophyll maximum layer (ENVO:01000326); material: water (ENVO:00002006), including particulate matter (ENVO:01000060) such as... | depth 40 m
TTTCTATCTATTGCTTTTGCCTGAACAAACGCGCCATAGTAATCATTTTTCTGAATATATAACCACATAAGCAGATCATTATAAAGAAGATTATCAGGATTTTTCTGGGCGATCCTAATGAGCTGTTTCTCCAAAATTTCTTTACTGTTCTCTTCTGATATCAATTCCTGCAATATGTTTTTAATATAAGGCACATGACGGGCTTGTTGGGAAGCAAAATTTATATATTCTGCCATCATTTTAGATTCATCTCCTATGACGTTATAAATCTTCGCCAAATCGAGGGCATACATCTGAGGATTCTGTGATTGAGTGCGAGCATGGGACAAAAAAAACAAGGCATCATTATAAAGTTTTCGATAAAAAAATTCTTCAGATATTTTTTTTAAGATATTTGGATTACGTTGGTAGAGCGTGTATAAAAGCTCTTTGAGACGTTTATATTCTTTTTGATCTAGTTTAAGGCTGGCTACATAGATTTGATCTACACGAAAACGGGACTCATTAGGATATACCTTGATTACACGATTGATGTAATTGTGAGCGTCACCCTGCATTTCATTGTTGATCATAAGGTCTAGATAATTTGTATGAATACCCAGAATATTCCTTTTCTGTTTAGATAATTTTTTGTACATCGCTGCCGCTTTGTTATATTCTTTAGATAGATAATATTCATTCGCTAATTTCATTTGATCTAACTCCTGACCAAATGTAGTAGCTATTATCATGAAGCTCATTAGATAATTGATTAATTGTTTTTCCACATTTTAAGGGGCTTATTTATTATATTTATATAAAATTAATTAATTATTATAATATATTATGTGTGTTGAAATGTTGGTAAAATAATGAATTATTCTTAGGATATTATATTTGTTTAAAGAAAGTCATTTACTAAGAGTTTATACACTAATTATACAGTATTAAGTATATGATTTATAAGGGTTTAAATAATTATCAACTTTTTTTTAACGAATTATATATGAATAATAATTTTTTTGTTCTTCACATTAAGGTGTGAAGAATTTAGCCTTATGGGGATGGAATCGTAGTAAAAATAAAAAATGAGTATAAGTGAAGGTTACACTTTAGTTATGCACTTGAATTGATGTCTTATTCACATACTAAAATGATAGGTCGTCAATAGAGATTTCCCAGTTTGCAGGGATTTTTGTGGTTTTGGGATACAAATATATTGTCTCAGGTGTGGTGTCATCTATGAAATTGCCTACTGACCAAACGCCATCTAAGTTGTCATCAATTAGAACACGTAATTTATAAGTTCCTGGTGGGATATAAGAGACAGTGAATTCTCTTTGATTGCGCCGCTCGGAGATGACGTTGTTTTTGCTATCGAGAACTTGAATGATAAATGAGGTCTTTGAGGTTTCTGTTTTGATTTGAAGTGTTCCGAAGTCATCGGCGATTTTTTTGGTTAACATGACATTGCTTTTTGGTAAGACGAGCCCGTCAGCGCCTTGAAAGCAGGCGCTATCAAACTCAATCATGGTTCGGTTGAGGTTGCGGTGATCGGGTATCAATGAGTCTGTTTCATGGAGTTTACCAAGTTCGTAGTTGAGAGAGTCTTGAAGACGGGTCCAGTCCACGGAAACGACAAAGGAAAGTTTAGTTTTATCAAAGGTCCAGTGGTATTTTTGCATATTAACAGGGGTTACAGGAAGCAAGGTATCGGTTTTGAGAAGAATGCCCAGCGTATCAACCTGAACTATGGGTTTATCAAAGGACACGGAAATATAATAGCTGTGGTCATCGATTGGCTGTGCACTGATCTTTGAGGTGGGCGGTACGGGTGGACGTTGTGATGAGAGGAACTTGACGGTAAGCGTATCTGACGATTGTTGTTGAATAGTGTCCTGAACGGTGATGATGAGTCCTGTGCTGTCCATGCCGTAGCTATAGAGACTATCCAATGGCGGATATATTCGAATAGTTGTAAAATCATCGTTAAGTTGATGAAAATAAGTATATTCATAAGGTGGCAGATAGGAAATCTGGTAAGAAGTAACGGGTTTAGTATAACGAACGTTAAAATAGCGCCCAAAAGTGCGGGAGGAGATAAAGTCTAGTGGGCGAGAATCAATGCTATTGATGATGAGGTTGACGCTGTCCAAACCCTCAGAAAGAGCGATAAATGAAGACTTAAGTCCATAGGCCTCAGTGCCAGCATCAAAGCTAAAGTTTTTGTTGTCATCATTAAAAGCAAAGATTTTGTAGTTGCCATGTTTAATGTTTCTTATAGCATAGGTCCCAGAATCATTTGTGGTGCTAAAATAGAGAGGTTTATCTTTAGAAAGATCAAGGCTATCAGAAAACAAATAAAGCCCAACTAATATGCCCTTGGCAGGCTCTTGTGTGTACAATTCATGGACCTTCCCTGTCATGAAGAGAGAATCAATATAGGGTCCGGTGCTTAAAGCCAAGGACAGGTTGACTACTGCATTTTTCTCTGTAATGTCGGTAATTCCCTGTAAGAAATTGAAGGTATAGGTGGTGCTGTCTAGTAAAGAGTTGTCGAACGTTAGTCGTACTTTATTTTTTTTGGTCTTTATGGTGTATTCTAACTCTGTAAGCGGACTCACAGTTAGGTTTTTTTTGAGAGTGGTAGTATTAACGTCGTCATCAAACGAGAGCTCAATCCAATCATCACCGAAATTAAGCGTCTCATTAAGTGGGATTGAAGCGGTCAAGTTCGGGGGGATGGTATCTTTTGGCCCACCGGTTGGGCTACGCTGATTGGCACAATTGAGATTCATGAGTAACGAGGTGATTAAGCAAGCTTGAAGAAAGCGGGTCATGCGCCAACGACGTATAGGAGACTTGAATACTCACCGTCAAGATGAGCGGATTGATTAGAACGATAGCCCATAGTAAGACCTTTTATAAAGTATTGGGGATTCTGGAGATGTCTTTCTGTGAGCATTGACACATAGTAAGCATCGAACTTCATGGGTCTGACTTCTACAATACGTAATCCATATTGTTTTAAAAAAGAGGCCATAGCGTCCTGGCCAAAATGGCACAAATGTCGGGGAACATCATAACCGGCCCAGTCAGCACCATAGTGTTTACTATCCCATGAGTTAGGATTCGGAACAGCTATGAAAAGATGGCCTTCCGGAGATAGGCGTTCTTTAATTTTATCAAAGGTCACCCTTAGGCTGGGTAAATGCTCCAATACATGCCACATGGTAATAACGTCGAACTTGTCATTTGAAACAACGGAGTCAAGGTCTGTATGGATCCGTGTTTGGATGGAAGATGATGCCTGCAGAATGGCCTGAACACTTGGCTCAACACCTTTTACCTCAAAGTGTGTGACGGCTCTTTGTAGGAAAGCACCCGTACCCGCCCCATAGTCTAAGAGTGTACCTGATGAGTGGTATTTTTTAATGATTCTGATTTTTTGGCCCAAGGTAATCTGACGCACAAGTCGGTAGATGAGGTTTTGAACGCTAAGTTTTTTATCATTGTGCGAAATATATTGCTCTGAGTCGTAGTAGTGGTCTAATCGGGTATCACTGGGTCGAGGATTAGTGAAAAGCAGATGACATGTTTGGCACTGAACGATGGCAAAGCTTTCATCGCTGACTAGGTGATCCTTAGCGATGAGGAGATTGTTAAATCCATTGTTCTCACAGGACGGACAAAACTCTATTTTTTTGTACATTATCTTCCTAAGTATACCATGAGTATCGAAATATCGGCAGGACTGATCCCGCTTATCCTTGAGGCTTGTCCTAAAGTTGTGGGACGAAATTTAGTCAATTTTTCTTTTGCTTCAGATGAAAGGGAATTAATTTCTTCATAGTTTAACTGAGACTTTAGTCGTAGGTTCTCCATTGATAAAATCTTTTTGGATTGCTGTTCTTCCTTCTGTATATAGGATGCATATTTGATGAGAATTTCCGTCTGCTCTTGTACGTCTCGGGGATAAGACGCTAAGTTGTTTTGTATATTTTTAGATAATTGAGGCAGATCAGCGATGCTGAGCTGAGGGCGCTTGAGTAATTGTTCTAAGGAAGTTTTTTCAGAAATCACGGTGGTGTCTTGTTGTTTTAGGTACTTGTTGATTTCGAGGGGTAGTACTTTTTCGGACTTCAGATAGTGCTGAAGCGATGCGGTGTCATCAACTTTTGTTTGTAGTAATGCCATTCGCTCGTCACCTGCCAAGCCTAGCGCATGTCCTTTAGCTGTGAGCCGTTGATCGGCATTGTCCTGTCTTAGTAATAATCGATACTCGGCTCTGGAGGTAAACATCCGGTAGGGTTCATCCGTGCCCTTATTGATTAGGTCGTCAATGAGGACACCGATATAACCTTCTGATCTAGAAATGACAAAGGGTTCTTGTAAATTATTTTTAAGATGGGCATTGATGCCAGCCATCAGTCCTTGGCAAGCTGCTTCTTCATATCCTGTAGTACCATTGATTTGGCCGGCAAAATACAAGTTTTCAATAAGTTGAGTTTCTAAGGTAAGTTTGAGCTGGGTAGGAGGAAAATAATCGTATTCGATGGCGTAACCGGGGCGGAACATTTTGACTTTCTCGAAACCTGTGATTAATCTTAAAGCGTTATATTGAATTTCTTCTGGTAGGGAAGATGAGAAGCCGTTGACATAAACCTCTACCGTATTCCAGCCTTCAGGCTCTACGAATATTTGATGTTGCGATCGGTCTGCAAAACGATTGATCTTATCTTCGATAGAAGGGCAGTAACGAGGACCTAATCCTTTAATCCTACCGTTAAACATAGGGGATTGATCAAAGCCTAGTTGTAACTGTTCGTGTACAGCGGCGTTGGTATGGGTAATCCAACAGCTTTTTTGATTTGTTAATGCCTGATAATGAGGGAGATAAGAGAATTTTTCAGGGATTTTGTCCCCTTTTTGTTCCTGCATCTTTTTATAGTCTAATGACCTTCCATCTACCCTAGGAGGGGTACCCGTCTTCATTCGGCCAGCATTAAAGCCAAGGTCAATCAATTGTTCGGTAATTCCGAATGCGGCTGATTCACCGGTTCGTCCCCCGCCAAATTGCTTATTGCCGATATGGATTAGACCGTTAAGAAAGGTGCCATTGGTAAGTATCACAGATTGAGATTTGATGTCAATACCAAGGGACGTACGTACACCCGTAACGATATGGTTCTCTACAATAATGGCAGAAACCATTTCTTGCCAAAAGTCTATATTTGGGTTAGCTTCCAATGTAAGTCGCCAAGATTCAGCAAAACGCATTCTATCAGATTGGGCTCGTGGACTCCACATAGCCGGTCCTTTTGATTTGTTAAGCATCCGAAATTGGATCATCGTCTGGTCAGTAATGATTCCTGAGCATCCTCCGAGGGCATCTATTTCTCTAACGATTTGACCCTTTGCAACACCGCCCATCGCGGGGTTGCAGGACATTTGTGCAATGGTGTTCATATTCATCGTTGCCAACAAAACCTTTGAACCCATGGTGGCGGCGGCATGCGCAGCCTCGCATCCTGCATGGCCGGCACCAACTACGATGACGTCATATTTTTCAAACATTGGGCTTTTTATATAATGTGTCGCTCTACTGATTCATTATGTTCCACGTGAAACATATTCTTTTGTGTACAAAGATAAATAGAAGTCTTCCATTGATCGCATAAGTTCTTTATCCTTCTCAGATTTATCTGAATAACCAAAGAGGTGGAGAAGACCATGGACCACGACTCGAAGTAATTCATGATTTATCGAGACGTTGAAAATGGCCGCGTTTTCTATGACGCGTTCTTTGCTAATAAATAAATCACCACGGATTTCTTGAGGTTCGGTACGATAGTCAAAAGTGACAATGTCTGTATAATAGTCATGAGCTAAATGTTTTTTATTTAAGGTTATTAGATAACGATCACTACTAAATACAACATTTATTTCTGAGAGCACGAATTTCTCATTAAGGATAACGCCTTTGATCCAGTCATGAATTCGGTTGGGAAGTGAGAATTCAGAAATGTCTTCAAAATGAAAATAAAGATCATTGCGCATGCTAAGTAATTTTTGAGGGAAGGCTAATCCGATAGATGGTTAAGAGCGGTAAAAGTAGACTAATTAATTAAAAGAGACAGTGCTTTATGAAGTCTCCGGTCTTTATAAAAGGCTTAATTTTTTTCCTTATCACTGATTCGTTTAAAATATTCGTTGACCTCAGACTTGTAAAAAGGATGGAGGTTAATAGGAATACTTTCCAATAATTCAATTTCTTGAGATTTCAGTTTTAAGTAATTTTCTAAGGCGGCAGGTAGGCGTGATTTATAATCTTGGGCGGTTTCGGCCTCTCGACGCTCATCCTCGTCTTGGTTTTGTAAGGCATTTTCAGCTTCAAGGAGCCGTGTTAATATCTGCTCTTGTCGATCAATTAATTCTTGAGTGATTTGCTTATTGATGAGGTTCAGTTCGTTTTTCTCCATGTCTTTAGCGGCCTTGTTGAGTGTGTTATTGGCATTTTCATTTCCCGGTTGTCCTTTTAGTTTATTATTGAGCTTGCTGAGTTCATTTCGGATCATTTCTTGTCGGGCGGCCATTTCTGCGAGCTCTTGGCTGAGTTCGCGACCCTTTAGACCTCCTTTTTTAAGTTCTTGGATTTGTTTGGACAGCTGTTGTTGCAGCTCACGTAGGTTGGGCAAGCCTCCCGAGGGCTGATCTTGTGGTTTACCACTGCCTTGGCTATTGGCTTGATCACGCATCTGTTGAAGAAGATCATTTAACAAAAGGGCTAAATTGTTCATTGAAGTCATAGAGAACTGTTGACTAACAACTGCAGTGTTTGCTTTCCGCTGTCGCAAAGAGAGGATGGAGGCATTGATATTCCTGTTGAGCTCATTTAACTCGCTCGTCACGAAACTTGAGATGGCGACTACTCTTTTAGATAATGCTAGCAGGCTGTCTGACAACACAGTCACCTGATCTTTTAGTTTTAATTGTTCTTGCGACAAGGTCACAAATTGGGGGTTCATGGATTTCAATGTACGGAAGGATTTCATTATGTCTTCTTGTTTAAACGAAAGCTTAATCAAATCATCGAGGATTCTATTGAGATCCTCAATGTTTTCAATAAGTGTCTCGTTTTGCATATTTGTTTGCATATCGGCTAGCGCATCACTTAAACTCTTCATTTTTTGACTCGTATCCTCCTGTTTTTTACTGGCTTTTTTTCTTTCTTTTTCTACGAGTGCATCGTTAATTTCTTGAAGAGACTGATCAATCCGGTCTTCGGAATCTTGTGTAGGGGAGAGTGATTCAGGTCGAATGAGTTCTTGATTTAACGATTTTATTTTATTAAGATCACGTTTAAACTCCTCAAATTTTTGTGATATCTCATTTTGTTGTAGTTTCAGGTCATCTAAAGAAGGCTCTTTTTTATTTGATTCAGTGGAGAGTTTCTGTTGATCTTGGCTCAATTTTTCGATCATTTTTTGCGCTTGATCTAAATCATTCTCTAGTTTTAATCTTTTGAATAGTTCAAGAGCACGGTTTAGTTCTTGTTCTATGTTTTGTTCTTTGTTTGTAATGCTAGACAGTTTTTTCTGGATGTCCTGAACATTTTGTTTTTCCTTAAGTAATTGCTCTAACTCGTCAAACAATTTTTTAGTTTTTTCATCTAGTACGCTGGCTATTAGTTCTTTTAATTGAGCCGCTTTTTGCTGTAATGCAGGATCTTTATCATTAAATTTATTTTGTTGCTGATTAAGCTCTTGCATTTTCTGGGACAGTTCTTCAATTGCTTTTTGTAATTGTTGTTTTTCTTTAAGGATTTCATCGAACATCGAACGATCCTGCCAGTCTAGGGTTTTCTTGATTTTCAGTTTTTCTTCCATGTTTAGCAACTTTTCTTGAAGAGATTCATTTTTTGAAATGAGCTCTTTTATGGCATTTTCAGAAGTTGTACTTTTTTTGGAGAGTAGAGATTTAAAATATTGTTCATCGGGTATTTGCAAATAAAAAGGAGTGGACGAGGTTGATTTATAACCATTGGGTAGATCATTATCTGTGAGGATAACTTGTAGCTCAATTCGCGCTTGTTGATCAAGCATGCCCGGAGTTATCTGTACTTGATGGTAAAAGGATTGGGAGTTGGGAATGTCTTTCACAGGAAGTACTATCAGGCTATCTGATCCCCCTTTTTGATCTACCATCAAAGAATGAATGCCGTAATCATCCGATAAAGTACCTGTTATTAAGATAAATTCATAATATAAGGTGTCTACGAAGAAATTGACCTCTAACTCAGGAAATAGATCCTTTAATACCGTCATTTTGTATCTTATAGATTCTTGATTATGTCCGTATTGATTGTTCAAAACTATTTCATACGGATTACTTGTTATCGCAGTATAATTCACGTTATATGACTGAATATCAGCAAGATAGGTTGCTCTAACAGAGGAATGATCCCCGATAGTGATCTGAACGCTATCGGTATCATTGCAAGAAATAGTCCAAGATATTTGGGTATATTCGGGTATGTTTAAGTTTCCATTATTGAAAAGAATATCTGGTTTTTTATGGGTATGTGGGGGGTAATTTAGTTGTACATCAAAACTAATAAGCTCAGGTTTGACTTTCGTAGTAATGGTATATGGCCTACTTTGATAACCGGCAGATAGGAATGAAAAAACAAGATCGTTGGGAACGGTTTCAAACAGGTAAGAAAATTGACCATTCTGTTCTGTTTTCATGCGGATCTTTTGGTCCCCAATCAGAATATAACAAAGGTCAGGGACTTCATCTCCGGTCAAGGCTAATTCTAATAACAAGCTTTCATTCTTGAAGACCTCCAAATCTTCAGAAAGTAAAACGAATTCAAATGGAGCAGGACTAGCGTAAAATTGGTTGTAATTAATAATTCTCTGCGAGCTCGCTGAATAGATACCAGGCTGTATTTGACCCAATACCATGAATAAAAAGAGGATGGGAAGCGTAAAATATAAATATTTACCGTTTAACCTTAAGTTGATCGATTGATCAAAAGCATATCTATTAAATTCGAGTGCCCGTTGGTCAAAACCCGCTTGAGCAAGACCGCTTTGGGCATCTGCGATATGCTGTAGTTGAAGCGTATTAATGAGACGATCATCAATATCAGGGAACTGTTGGCCAATTAACCGTGCGGCTTGTTCATCAGTTAAGTATTTTTTAGGGCTTAACAAGGCGACGAGAGGGCGAATGATGAATGCCCAGAATGCGCTTACTAAAAAAAGGATACTGAGGACTAATAAAATGCCCCTTATTAAAGAGCCGGGTCGTATCAACGATTCAAACCCAGCAATTAGAATGCAATAGCCTCCCGATAAGGCAATGAAAATAAGACATCCTCTAAGTAACTTATTATAGAAAAACTTGCGCTGAAAAGAAGTTAATTGGTCGCCAAGGGTTGAATCAATCATTTCTTTAATTTCAGACAACGGAACAAATGTGGAAAACTCATGTGGTTTATTTGATAAAAGAAGTTAGATTAAATGATAAGATTGACTTTTGAACTTTCTGATAGGTAAGATAAGTGTTAAATCTATTTTTGCTTTCAATTCATATTCAAAAGTTATATACTTACTTTGAAATTTAGTGTGTTAGACTAAAATAATAGGGTCATCACCCTCAATAAGCCAACAAAAGAAGCCATGAAAATTAATAATATGGCAACTTTAATTTATTGTATTAGGTTTATTTGGAAAGACTTTGTGGCACTAATCTATCCGCAATTATGTGTCGGATGTATGACTGCATTGGTAAAAAACGAATCGCATCTATGTACAAGATGTTTTTTGAATTTACCCTTCTTTGAATCATCACCCAGTCAAAATCAAAGACTCTCCGCATTTTTCAATTTTTTACCAAAGGTAGTATCTGTCAAGGCTTACTTGGTCCTTAATAAAAAGGGGCTTGCACAAGAGATATTGTATGGGTTAAAGTATCGCGGGAATAAAGCGTTGGCGGGGTTGATGGGAACTTATTTTGGTTCTGCTTTAACCCTCGAAGAAGGGCTTAAAGCAGACTATTTAATACCTATTCCTTTGCATCCTGACAAGGAGCAAAAGAGAGGCTTTAACCAAAGCTGGGAGATTGCAAGGGGCATTTCAAAAAAAACGGGTATTCCTATTAGGGATGATGTTATCAAAAGAATAAAACATGATAAAGTACAGAGTAAACAGAACAGGGTAGCTCGATGGCACAGTCAACAAGAGATGTATGCTGGCGTTAATTTAGACGCTTTGTTAGGTAAGTCAGTGATTGTCGTTGATGATGTGATCACGACTGGAGCTACCATGGTCGCTGTTTGTGAATTGATTGGGCCGACCGTAAATGAGATAACGATTTTGGCCCTTGCCACAGGAAAATAAATAGATACTATAATGTCTCTCTGTTTAGATGTGAATCTAATGGTGCTTGTCTAATTAAACTAAGTTTGTGAGGACCCGTTCGATTTATTTATGGTTATGATTAGCAGAGCGATCACCTACTAAAAAGGGGTTAGACTGATTTTATATATTTAAGGACATAATTACTAGAGTAATCACTTTATAAAAAAGGATGAATATACTTTTATTTTATCCCAAGAAAGGATAGAGAAGCTTATATGGACTTTATTTGGGATAATCGAATCTCTGCCATTCCATAAGAAACGAGCACGATACCTAAACCAATGAAGTGAAAACCTTCAGGGTCTGCACCGACAAATTCTCCACGAATTCGTGCCAAAAAAGTCATGCCCATAACGAAACCAACATAATAGAAGGACAACAGATGGTAGGCGGTTTTTCTGATCTTTCCTATCAGGAAAGCAGAGCAAATGACCTCAGAATAGGCCAAGAAGCCTCCTATGAGTTTAATAGGAACTATGGGGAGGTCATTGAGTCCCACTGAGTCCGCCAAGAAACCAAAATGTATCATATGCATGATACTAAAAACGGTGACCCATTTTTTGGTTCTAATAGGGGCGAGATTAAGGGTATGCTCTTTTATAAACCAATAGAATGCAACTAAATATAAGACAAACGAAAACCTTCCAGAATAGCGAGCAGCATATTTGAATACTTCTCCTAAATCATCTTTTAAAATTAAAAATGTGAAGAAAAGAACGCTTTCAAACACAACACCAATTAAGGTAAGGAGTCTTGGGATACCTTGCTTTTCATCTACTCAATGCTCATATTGAAGGGAAGAAAAATTAAACCGTAACCCGGTTAAACGGCAAAAAAAGGCATAAAAAAAGCGATCTGTATTTCTACGGATCGCTTTTTTGTATTAATGTTTTTTAATAATTTGATCCAGCATGGATCATGGCACATCTGAAACCAATGGCAGATGTCGAAGAATCTTCAAAAATGGCTCTTCGGGTTCCTGGAGACAACCAGTAGGCAACATCTGTCCAAGATCCTCCTTTAAATACTCTCATACGTTTCATAGGAGGGTTATCTGCGTTGTACTGTGATCTTGGCACACCCGCATTGAGTGCCTCTTCTTCGGATTCATAAGCTTTTTCGTTTCCAATGAAGCTGTAACCCCCATCGTAAGCATCTTCTTCATCTAATACCGCATCGCGTCTTACAGGATTTAAGTCATCCATATCTTGGAACGAGAGCGGACGATAAACATCTTGAACCCATTCGTTTACATTGCCGGCCATGTTATATAACCCATAATCATTCGGAGGATAATTGTAAACATAATCCGTAATCATAGACCCATCATTAAGTTTGCCCGCAATTCCGGCATAATCACCTCGACCTCTTTTATAGTTTGCCAACATGTAACCAAGAGACTTTCCATAAGGGTTTCTAAGTGCATGACCATCCCAAGGATAAATTCTACTGTTTGTTTGTTGCTCATCCAACCACTGAGTACCTATAAGAGCTTGAGCCGCATATTCCCATTCTGCCTCAGTTGGCAGACGATAAGCAGGCAATACGATACCACTTTCAATCGGCACTCTAGAACTGTTACCTTGAACAGCACCAACCTCTGTATTTTCGTCTTCAGCGAAAGCATCGTCTTCAGCGAAAGCATCCTCTTCGCCACCCCCGTCTTCACTTTCTTCAAAAAAACCAGCATCCGTTGCTAATTTGAGATTTACAACCTCCGTTCGCCAAGCACAATAATTTACAGCCTGTCTCCAATTGATACCTACTACCGGGAAGAATCTGAAACCAGGATATCTGTAATAATGCGAGACATAAGGATCGTTGAAAGCTAGGTCTCGTGACCAAACGGTGGTATCGGGCAAATTATTTTGCCAATAAACTTCTTCGGAGTCAATACGAATATAATGCTCATATTCAAGCCAGTTGATGTTGGTGATCTCCGTTTCATCCATGTAAAAAGAAGCAACGGTTACTGAACGTTCAATATTGTCTCTTGAGCTGACAACATCCTCTTCCGACGAACCTAGGACGGCTCTACCACCTTCTATAAAAACAAGGTTTGGACCCACGGGTTGTCCAGCATATTCGCTGACCTGAAAACTACCTCCGTCTTCTTCATCCACATTCCATTCTAAACCCGTGACCGTACTGGCGCTTCCAGGATTGGAACTATTGGGGTTGCCTCCTCCAAAAATACAAGAGGTTAAGATTGATGCGATCGTTATGGTATAGGTCAATGACTTCACCATAGAATAAATATTTTCCATAAGATTGGTTAACTGTCTTTAAACTTAATAACGCTAATGTAAGTAAAAATTACATTATTTTCCGAAATGGAAAATGAAAAAGCGATTTCTTCTTCTTAAAATGCAAAAAAAGTGAAGAAATCGGGTTAAAAGCCTTAATTACTACTAAAAAAGGAAAAAATGTGGAAGGAATCATCAAGAGAATCAATATTTTCGATAGAAAAAATTAATTTTTGGTTTTGTTCCTTGATTTTACATCTTTTGGGATGATTTTGGGCAAATTGAATCAGACCTTTGAAAGCAGGAGAAAGAAAATAGGCGTCTTTTTTACCTTCCAATATGTGTAACTTCATTGCACTGTTTTTCAACACAATTTTATCTAATCCAAAATCGCGGCCGAGCCAACGCAATCGGACAGATTTTATCAATTCGTTCACTGGTTCAGGTAACCCACCAAACCTATCTTTGGTGTTGTTTTCAAGAATAAGCAGAGCTTCATCTGTCTCCACATTGTCCAAATCATTGTATAATCTTAACCTTTCAGAGGTATTACTAATATATTCCTGAGGAATAAGGATTTCTAGATCTGTTTCTAGCACACAATCACTGACAAATGAATCGGAGATCTTGTTATGAACCAAGTCGTCTTGAAATAAATCCTTGAATTCATTTTCTTTGAGCTCAAGGACCGCATCATCGAGAATTTTATGATACATATCAAAACCAAGATCATTTACAAAACCACTTTGTTCGCTTCCTAAAAGATCCCCCGCCCCGCGAATATCCAAATCTCTCATGGCCACTTTGAAACCATCCCCCAACTCGGAGAATTCTTCAAGTGCAATCAAGCGTTTTCTGGCATCAGAAGAGATCGTTGAATGCGCCGGGGTTAATAAATAACAATAGGCTTTGGTATTTGATCGCCCCACTCTACCCCGCATCTGATGAAGATCAGAGAGACCAAACATATGCGCTCTATTGATGATGATTGTATTTGCATTAGGAATATCTAATCCGGATTCAATAATGTTGGTTGAGATCAGAACATCATAAGCGCCATTTATAAAATTGACCATGACTTTCTCCAATTTGGGACCGGTCATTTGTCCATGTGCAATGGCAATGCGCGCATCAGGTACAAGCTTATAAATGAGATTGGCTAAACTCTCAATATCTCCAATTCGGTTGTGAACAAAGAAGACTTGGCCCTTTCTTCGAAGTTCATGATGAACGGCATCTCTAATCACTTCTTCACTGAATTCGCAGACTTCTGTGGTTACGGGAACTCTATTTGGCGGCGGCGTGGCGATGATAGATAAATCTCGGGCGCCCATGAGAGAAAAATGAAGGGTCCGAGGGATAGGTGTGGCGGTCAAAGTCATGGCATCCACATTTATGCGTAATTCTTTCAATTGCTCTTTAATTTTGACGCCAAACTTTTGCTCTTCATCAATAATCATGAGGCCAAGGTCCTTGAAAATCATGTCTTTGTTTACAATACGATGGGTACCAATGAGAATATCTATATGCCCATCATGTAATTTTTTCTTGATGACCGTAATTTCCTTGGCTGTTTTAAATCGATTTACAAAGTCAACGGTGATCGGAAAATCGCGAAGTCGTTCTGAGAAAGTTTGATAATGCTGGAGGGCCAAAATTGTGGTAGGAACCAGAACGGCCACCTGTTTATTTGCATTTACCGCCTTGAAAGCTGCGCGAATGGCTACTTCCGTTTTTCCAAAACCTACATCTCCACAGATCAGGCGATCCATAGGGTGCACCCGCTCCATATCTGTTTTGATATCTGCCGTAGCGGAATGTTGATCTGGGGTTTCTTGGTACATAAAGCTGGATTCTAATTCAGCTTGTAAAAAAGTATCCTTGGGAAATGCAAATCCGGGAGCGGTTTTCCTTTTTGCGTAGAGGGCGATTAATTCTTTAGCAATATCTTTTACTTTACTTTTTACTCGATTTTTTTTCGTTTCCCAATCTTTAGAACCCAGTTTACTGGTAGTGGGAGGCCCGCCTTCTTTTCCTGCATACTTAGAAATCTTGTGCAAGGCATGTACGCTTACGTACAGCAAATCATCATCTCTATATACCAAACGGATGACCTCTTGTTGATTTCCGTTACGCAAGACTTTATCCAGACCGGCAAATCGAGCAACACCGTGGTCAACATGTACGACATAATCACCCGTTTGCAATGATTTGAGCTCTTTGAGAGTGAGCGCCTTTTTCTTATTGAATTTTGGCTTTTCATTGGTGCGATGTATCCGGTCAAATATTTGATGGTCCGTCAAACAGGCAATTTTTGAAGCTGGAGAAATAAAGCCTGCGTTGAGGCTACCTGTGATTCCTGAAAAGGACAAAGAGGGGTCGATTTCCTCAAAGATGGTTGTCAATCGCTCAAGTTGTTTTTCGGAATCGGAGAAGATAAAAATATGAAAATCCTCATGTTGCAATTCGCCCAGACGATCGACCAAGAACTTGAAGTTTTTATTAAATGAAGGTTGTGGTTTATTGTCAAAATCGATTTCAAAAGAAGGAGATAAAAAAGTTCGTTTACCAAACTCTACCACTTTACGTTTTTCCAAAAGTGAGGTAAAAGAGGCAGAAGTTTCGTAAAGTAAGGAGGGGGACTGAACGACTTGAGTATTGTTACTTATTGAGATAATGGCATGGAATGAATCCGCTGCTTTTTCAAATGCTTTGGTGATGATGTCTTGCGTTTCTCTTAAATCTTTGATCCAAACCACTGTGTTCTCTGGCAAATATTCTAACAACGAAATTCGTTCTTCTTTCAATAGTTGGGTGTGCGTATTGGGCATGATGGAAGCCCATTGAAGCGCATTTTTAGATAATTGAGTCTCTGGATCAAACGTACGAATGCTTTCAATTTCATTTCCAAATAATTCGAGACGAAGTGGAAGCTCAGAACTAAAGGAGAATACATCAATGATGCCTCCTCGTACGGCGAACTGCCCAGGTTCATAGACGAAATCAGTGCTTTCAAATCCAAAGGTTGAGAACAATTCTGATAAAAAAGGAATATCAACAAGTTCTCCGACATTTGCCTTAAAGACGTTTTGAAGTAGCGAACGTCTATTGAGGACCTTTTCTACGAGTGCCTCGGGATAAGTTACAATGATTTTGGTTTCTTCATTAAGGATCCGTGTCAAGGTTTCAGAACGGTGAAGAATATTGGCGTTATCTATGGACTCGGGCTGATAGGGTTTCTTGTACGAGGTGGGAAAAAAAGAAGGAACCCTCGATTTTTCTAAATGAGTTAAGTCATTCATCAGTAAATCTGCATCTTCTTTGTCGTGCATGATCACCAGCAGAGGCAAATCGATTTTTTCTGAGGTAACCAATAGGCTTAGGGCATCTGAACTGCCTACCAACCCTTTCAGTTTGATGTTTGTTTGGGGTTCGTTAATCTTTGCTAAAAGAAGATTAAGCGTGGGGTCATTTTCAAAAAGTGAGATGACTTCTTTTACTTTCATTTCTGAATTTTAAAACTCGACGACAAAGCTAAAACTTTCCCTTTCCAAAAAAATTATACGTGATCAAAAGGTGTGAAAAACACGAAAGAAACTTTGGGGTGAAAGGAAAAAATCAAATAGGCCTCTGAAACAAAGAAAAAATAACGGGAATCCCATATTATTGTAGCAGAAAGAAATGAGATGATGGTTCAGTCAGACAAGGAACAACTATTGACCCAAGGTGTAAATGCCTCAACATTGGGGGAGCAGCTAAAGCGTTTTCAATGCGGATTTCCTTTTGCGAAATTGATAAAACCCGCTAAGGTTTCAGAGGGGATTATCCGTTTGAATGCGAGACAAAGGAAAGAATTACTTTTCCTCTATGAGCAGCGTGGAAAGGCCAAGAAGAAGGTAAAATTTGTCCCAGCTTCAGGCGCAGCAACTCGAATGTTTAAGGGTCTTTTCGAATATCTTTCAGCAGTAAATCAGTACGAAGGAAAAGAGAATGAGATGAAGCCGCTTACCGAGGAAGTAGCTCATTTTTTTAATCATTTGTCACAATTTCCTTTTTATAAAAGTCTGAAAGCAGCCCTTATCGAAAAAGGAATTTTTGAGGAAGCACCCAAGGGGGTAATAAAGGAATTGTTGCATGAAAAAGCCTTAAATTATGGCCAATTGCCTAAAGGGCTGATAAAGTTTCATACATACCCAGAGGGAATCCGTACACCTGTCGAAGAGCATCTGGTTGAAGGATGTTTGTATGCTGCAGATGATCGCGGCCGGGTTCATATCCATTTTACCATTAGCGCCCAACATCACGATGTTTTTGATAGACATTTAAAGGAAGTGTGCAAGCTTTATGAGAAGGTGTATGGAACAACCTTTGAGATCACCCTTAGTGAGCAAAAAAGAGCAACGGACACGATAGCGGTAGATCTGAAAAATGAACCCATTAGGGGAGCAGATGGGTCTCTACTTTTTCGGCCAGCAGGCCATGGAGCATTGATTGAGAACCTCAATAAAATTGATGCAGACCTAATTTTTATAAAGAATATAGACAACATTTCTATCGATCGATATCCGTCAGAGACCATTGAATACAAAAAAATATTGGGAGGAAAGTTAATGGAGGTCCAAGCTAAAGTATTTTTCCTCTTAAAAGAATTAGAGACAACTTGCTCTGAACATAGGCTGATTGAGATGAATCAATGGGTACGTAATGAATTGGGCTTTGATTCATCGGTTGATCTCAATAGAGAGGCTTTATGGGATCATTTAAACCGTCCGATCAGAGTTTGTGGGATGGTGAAAAATGAGGGAGAACCAGGGGGAGGCCCTTTTTGGACAGCTACAGATCAAGGAAGATCTCTACAAATTGTGGAGGGGGCACAGGTGAATTTTAATGTAAAGGAACAAAAGCAGATTTTTGAAAAAGCTAGCCATTTTAATCCGGTTGATGTTGTTTGTGGGGTGAAAAATCACAAGAATAAAAAATTTAATTTGCTTGATTTTCGAGATTCAAGCGCCGGAATCATCACCCAAAAGTCTCAAAGGGATAGGGATATCAAAGTACAGGAACTGCCCGGATTATGGAATGGTGCTATGGCATATTGGCATACAGTTTTTGTAGAAGTTCCTCTGAGTACGTTCAACCCAGTTAAGACCATCAACGATTTATTGAAACCCGCGCATCATTAACGTTACTCGAATAGCGATTATTGATTTCGAGAGGGAAAATAAAGAAAGAGGTTTCTCCCAATATCGTGGGCAAAGGGCTCAGAGAGAAGAAAAGGAAGAAAAAAAGGAGATGAGTTACCTCAAAACGGACGCTAAAAAAGGAAGAGACAAAGACATCTAACATAGGCAGATCAATAAAAGGAGCGCACCCTTATTGTTATAAGATGATTAAAAGAAATAAAAATCGGAAATTAAAAGAAGGTCATATTCTATTAACTTCACATTTAGAAAGATAGAATGGAAGTTATTTATGTACTTATAGGGGATAAATGGAGGCAATTCACCGGATTATTAGTCGTGGCGGGGGTATCAGCCATATTATATGCCTATGGCATTAAAGTGGTGCATGATACACT
>TARA_B110000046_G_scaffold184392_1_pt1 | contig 18115 bp, 14 predicted proteins | sample TARA_B110000046 | Tara Oceans TARA_B110000046 (sample SAMEA4397157) | marine metagenome | biome: Polar Biome; feature: [DCM] deep chlorophyll maximum layer (ENVO:01000326); material: water (ENVO:00002006), including particulate matter (ENVO:01000060) such as... | depth 40 m
GGGCACCGGCACCATTATCATTCTTGATGACCAGACCTGCCCTGTAGGTATGGTGCTTAATCTGATTCGTTTCTTCGCCCATGAGTCCTGTGGATTCTGTACCCCATGTCGTGATGGCTTGCCCTGGTCGCGTCAGGTACTAGAAGACATTGAATCTGGGCGCGGCCAAGTCGAGGATCTCGATACGCTGGCCTATCAAATTGGCTATATAGGCGCTATCGGCAACACCCACTGTGCACTGGCCCCCGGCGCTATGGAGCCCTTACAAAGTGCATTGAAGTATTTCCGCGATGACTTTGATCGCCATATTTATGGTGGTTGCTGTCCCTATCATAACGCTCAGGGAGCTTAGTTTATGCCGACGATTTATATAGATGGTCAGGCCCTTGAGGTTACCCAGGGTAAAAATATTCTGGAAGCCTGTCTCAATGCGGGCATGGATCTACCGTATTTTTGCTGGCACCCCGCCATGGGTTCGATTGGTTCTTGTCGTCAGTGCGCACTGGTTCAATATCAAAATGACGAAGATACCAAGGGGCGTATAGTCATGGGATGCATGACCCCAGTCAGTGAAGGCGCACGCTTCTCATTAAATGCCGACAATGCCAGTCAATTTCGAGAGGCGGTGGTTGAGTCATTAATGCTTAACCATCCCCATGATTGTCCCGTCTGTGGTGAGGGTGGTGAATGTCATTTGCAGGATATGACCGTTATGGTCGGTCATCGTGATCGCCGTTACACGGGCAAGAAAAATACCCACCGCAACCAGTACTTGGGCCCCTTAATTCACCATGAGATGAATCGCTGCATTACCTGTTATCGCTGTGAGCGTTATTACCGCGATTACGCTGGTGGTAAAGATTTGGGCGCTCAGGCCTCCCATGACCACGTATATTTTGGCCGCCATGAAGACGGAGTGTTACAGAGCGAATTTTCAGGCAACTTAGTTGAAGTCTGCCCCACAGGTGTATTTACCGACAAACCATTTTTAAAACAGTACAGTCGCAAGTGGGATCTTCAGTCTGCACCCTCAATCTGCGGTGGCTGTGCGGTGGGTTGTAATATCTCACCAGGAGAACGCTATGGAAAACTAAAGCGCGTACACAACCGCTATAACCATGAGGTTAACGGTTACTTTCTGTGTGATCGCGGTCGTTTTGGCAGCGGTTATATTAATAGTGATGCGCGCTTAGATTACGCGGGTATTCAACAACCTGATGGCAGCTTTATGGCGGTGCATCAGCAGCAGGCCATAGATACGGCTTTAGGCTGGATACAAAACAAAAAGGTCGTAGGCATAGGCTCACCAAGGGCCTCATTAGAAGCGAACTACCTATTACGTGAGCTCGTTGGCGGCGATAATTTTGTACCGGGCTTTTCTGATAGAGAGGCTGCAATACTAAGTGCCATTGTGCGGACGCTAAAAACGACCACAGCGATAAATCCCTCCATTAAACAGATGGAAGCTGCAGATGCTATTTTAATTCTAGGGGAAGATGTGACTAATACAGCGCCACGAGTGGCGCTAGGTCTTCGTCAGTCGGTGCGCAATAAATCCTTTGAGTTGGCGGCGAAGATGGGCCTGCCCCAGTGGCAGGATGCCGCAGTGCGCAATTTGGCCCAGGACCAGCGCTCGCCAATGATTATTGTCTCGGCTATGGACACTCGCCTGGACGATGTGGCCAGCTATTGTATCTCGCTTCCGGCCGATGATATTGCTGCATTCGGCTATGGGGTAGCCCAGGCATTGTCTGGACAAACCACAGATGATGAGACGGTTAATCAGATCGCTACTATTCTTGCCGCCGCCAACAATCCCCTTATTATTAGCGGTGCTAGCATGCTCCATGAAGGTATTATTAACAGTGCAGTGGCAGTAGCGGAGCAGCTCCATACGTCTGGTAAGGCAAGCATGCTTAGCCTTTGTGTAGCCGAGTCCAATAGTTTAGGGTTGGCGCTACTTGTCGACGATCATCAAGCCGGTACCGGTATCTCAATTGCTCAGTTGACCAAACAGGCGAGTAAACTCGACGCAGTTATCATTCTCGAAAATACGCTAGATCGCCGTAGCGCCAGTGACCAAATTGAGCGCTTATTCAATGCTGATACCAAAATTATCAGCATGGATATATTAGAAAATACCACATTAGGGAATTCGGATTTGGTGTTGCCCGTCGCTTCCTACGCTGAGTCTCAGGGTACAGTAGTTAGCAGTGAGGGCAGGGCACAGCGTTACTTCCCAGTTTACCAGCCTAGCGCTGAGCGATTGCCGAGTTGGCAGTGGTTACTCAAACTGGCAAAGGGCTGTGAACACCCAGGCCTTGCCGGGCTAGAATATTTCGATCAGATAGTAGCCGCTTGCGCCAATAGTCAGCCTGCACTCGCGCGCCTCATTGATGTGGCTCCGTTGCGCGACTACCGCAATCAGGGTTTAAAAATTCCGCGACAGACACATAGATACAGTGGCCGTACGGCTATGCATGCAGGGGTGTCAGTTCATGAGCCTCAGCAGCCTAAAGATAATGAAAGCCCATTGGCCTTTAGTATGGAGGGTCTAAATCGTGACGAACCTGCGGCGTTAATTCCCTATGTTTGGTCCCCCGGATGGAACTCAAATCAGTCATTACAAAAGTTCCAATCTGAGGTTGACGGGCCTTTAAAAACCGCCATAGCAGGCGCTCTTCTGATCAGTTCAGATGCCTCAGGCGCTGCTCAACCTCAGATCTATGTTACGCCAACCCTGAAACCTCATCAGTGGCATCTAGTGCCTGTACACCGGGTCCATGGTAGCGATGAAATGTCTATAAATACCCAAGAGATAGCCGAACTGGCGGGCAAAGCTTTTATCGCCATAGGGGTACAAGTGGCTAAGAAACTCGGTGTGACTGAGGGCGATCGGCTGTTAGTGACTCCGTATAAGACGACGCTCTCACTGGAAGTAAAAATACTCTCAAGGGTAGCCAAAAACTGTGTCGGTTTTAGCGCTGGATACAGCGAGACATTAGAGCTTCAACCTGGCGAACGAGTTACCCTCAAAAAAGATAAGGACTGGATTAAGGCCATGCCAACCACGATTGCCACAGACAGAGGGGCTGCCAATGTCTGAGCTGACAACAGTGTTACTGGCCCTCATTATTTTGATTGGTGGCGTTGCCGGTGCCGCGGTGTTGACTTGGTTTGAGCGCCGCTTGTTGGGCGTATGGCAAGACCGTCATGGGCCCAATAGGCTGGGACCTCTAGGTATAGGTCAGGTATTGGCTGACATGATTAAACTGCTATTTAAGGATGACTGGGTGCCGCCTTTTGCCGATAAAGTAGTATTTATTTTCGCTCCGACAGCCATTGTTGTAGCCATGATGATGGGTTTTGCTGTGGTGCCCTTTGCTCCCGGTATGGTGATTATTGATGTCAATATTGGCCTGCTTTTCTTTTTAGGCATGACGTCCCTTGCGGTGTACAGCGTGCTGCTCGGTGGTCTGGCATCAAATAATAAATACGCCCTATTAGGTGGTCTTCGCTCAGCGGCACAGATGGTGAGTTATGAAGTATTTATGGGGCTATCGCTAATGGGTGTAGTGATGATGAGCGGTAGTTTTAGTTTGGTGGATATTGTAGAGGCACAAACAGATGTTTGGTTTTGTTTTTCTCAGATTCTTGGATTAATAGTCTTTGTGATTGCAGGCATTGCCGAGAGCCATCGTTTGCCGTTCGATCTACCTGAAGCAGAACACGAATTAACGGCTGGATTTCATACCGAGTATGGCGGTATGAAATTCGCTATGTTTATGCTCGGTGAATACCTTGGTCTGATGCTTATTTCGTGCATGATTGTGACCCTATTTTTTGGTGGATGGCACGGACCTGCGCTAATCGGACACTGGTTACCACCGCTATTTTGGTTTGGTTTTAAAGTGTTTTTCATAATTTGTTTCTTTGTACTGTTGCGCGCAGCTATTCCTAGACCCCGCTATGACCAGCTAATGTCTCTGGGTTGGAAAGTGATGCTACCAATTACGCTGATTAATCTGGTGATCACAGGTGCAGTGTTGTTATGGATTGAGGGAGCGACCTAATGCTAAGCGAACTGCGAACTATTTGGGAAGTGCTCAAGCATACTTTTACTAAGGCTGAGACGGTGCAATATCCTGAGGAGATGCCTTACCTGTCACCAAGGTATCGGGGTCGAATAGTTTTAACCAGAGACCCAGATGGAGAGGAACGTTGTGTTGCTTGCAACCTCTGTGCGGCGGTTTGCCCGGTAGACTGTATTGCGCTACAAAAAGACACTCGGGAAGACGGTACGTGGTATCCAGAGTTTTTCCGCATCAATTTTTCGCGATGTATTATGTGTGGTATGTGCGAAGAAGCCTGCCCAACCTACGCCATTCAGTTAACGCCTGATTTTGAAATGTGTGAGTATGACCGGCAGAACATGGTTTATGAAAAAGAACATTTATTGATTAATGGCGTAGGGAAATATCCAGACTACAATTTTTATCGGGTCTCTGGCATGCAAACTGCAACCAAAGATAAGGGGCAGGCAAAAAATGAAGCTGCGCCTATTGATACTAAGAGTCTTCTGCCATGAGAGGACCTAGAGTGTTTGGTGATATTTTTGTGAGGGCAAATTTTGTTAGAGTCTAGGAGTTGTTATGCTTGAGATTACGCTCTTTTATATAGCCGCGGCCATTGCTTTAGTGGCCACGGTTTTGGCAATGACTAGAGCCAATGCAATTCATGCGTTGATCTATCTGATAGTGTCACTTCTCGCGGTGGCCGTTATTTTCTTTTTGATTGGCGCGCCTTTTGCTGCAGCATTAGAAATTGTTATCTACGCTGGCGCCATTATGGTGCTGTTTGTCTTTGTGATTATGATGCTCAATTTAGGCGAAAAAGGAGACCGACAGGAACGTCAGTGGTTACAACCAAAAATATGGATAGGACCGGGACTGCTGGCCATACTGTTATTTATCGAACTGCTGTATATGATCGCCACGGTTCAAGGGCCTGTTTCAACCACTTCAGTCTCGGCTAAAGAAGTTGGTCTTGCCCTTTTTGGCCCCTATGTATTGGCCGTAGAGATTGCCTCAATGTTGTTGCTTGCCGGGTTGGTGGGGTCCTTTCATTTGGGACGCCGGTATCTGGATCGAGACGATGTTGTGAACGGGGAAGATCAATAATGGACGGGCTGAATGTGCCACTCAATCATATTTTATTGGTGTCCTCATTGCTGTTTACCATAGGCATGTTGGGTCTGATGATTCGGCGTAATATTATTTTTATTCTGATGTCATTGGAGGTCATGCTTAATTCTGCGGCTCTTGCTTTTGTTGCCGCTGGTGCTCATTGGGGGCAGCCAGATGGTCAGGTGGTATTTATGTTAATTCTGACCGTTGCCGCTGCAGAAGTTGCCGTAGGATTGGGTTTAGTACTGCAGGTGCACAAGCGCTTCAAAACCTTGGATATGGATCATGCCAATAGGATGAGAGGCTAATGATGCTTGAGTTTGTTTGGTTAATACCGTTTATTCCGCTGTGCAGTTCTGTGTTGCTGATGCTCACCGCCGGTAGGTTGCCAAGATTGTTGATCGGTTCACTAGGTGTTGGCTCGGTGGGTATAGCTGCTTTATTGACCCTGACCGCAGGCTTTTACTTTATGGCTGAACCAGAGCCATTTGAGCTGACATTATGGACCTGGATGCAGGTTGGTAACTTTGCTCCTGGGGTGGCCTTTTATTTTGATGGTCTAACGTTGGTAATGATGTCTGTCATTACTGGAGTAGGTTTTTTAATTCATCTTTTTTCTACAGAATTTATGGATCGGGACAGCAGCTATGCCCGTTACTTTGCGTATTTAAATATGTTTGTCGCGGCCATGCTAATACTAGTAATGGCCGATAATCTTTTATTACTCTATCTTGGCTGGGAGGGCGTAGGGGTATGCAGTTATCTATTAGTTGGATTCTGGTATCAAAATAGCGCTAATGGCCAGGCCGCGCGCAAAGCTTTTATTGTCACCCGTATAGGTGATACCGCAATGGCGCTGGGCCTGTTTTTACTCTTTACCGAACTGGGTACGTTGGATATTCAGGCCATGGTTACTGTGGCTAATGAAACCTGGCAGGTGGGAGACACTATTCCTCTCATTGCATGCTTGTTGCTACTTAGTGGGGCCGTCGGCAAGTCTGCGCAGTTGCCACTGCATACCTGGTTGCCTGATGCGATGGCGGGCCCGACTCCGGTAAGCGCATTGATTCATGCGGCTACCATGGTGACTGCTGGCGTTTACTTAATTGCGCGCACTCACGGGCTGTTTTTGCTGGCGCCCACAGCGATGATGGCAGTAGCGATCATTGGTATAGCAACGTCACTCATGGCGGCCGTCACTGCATTGATGCAATCGGATATCAAACGGATTCTCGCCTACTCGACCATTAGTCAAATAGGCTATATGTTTTTGGCGTTGGGTGTTGGAGCCTGGACTGCCGGCATTTTTCATCTTATGACTCACGCCTTTTTTAAAGCCCTACTATTTCTTGGGTCAGGAGCCATTATTCACTGCCTGCACCATGAGCATAATATTTTCAAAATGGGTGGCCTGCGCAGTAAGATGCCAGTGACCTTTTGGAGCTTTGTGATTGGTTCGGCGGCGCTGGCAGCACTGCCTATGACCAGCGGTTTCTTTAGTAAGGATCAGATTTTATTGGAGGCCTATCTATTGCCTGGTTTGGGCCCCTGGCTTTGGATGGCCGGGCTGTTTGGTGCGCTGCTGACAGCTATCTATAGTTTTCGTCTGGTGTTTATAGTATTTTTCGGTGCGGCCAATACCCAGCCTGATAGCGATACTGGTTGGCGCATGGCGATTCCGCTGACAGTGCTCTGTGGACTGTCGCTGATCGGCGGTTATTTTGTTATTCCAGTACAGGCAGTCTTTCCCATGGCCAGTGATGAGCATCCTGCGCACTGGGTAGAATATGTTTCTATCTCGGTTCCAGTGATTGGTCTATTTCTAGCTTATCTTATTTTTTACAGTGGTCAACTTAGGGTCGGAGGTTTATTGGAGTCTCGGGTCGGCCAGTTTTTGCATCGGTTTTGGTACAGTGGCTGGGGTATTGATTGGCTCTACGATAGCCTGTTTGTACGCCCCTACTATGGGTTGTCTGCCATGCTTAAATCAGAACCTGTGGATGGTATTTACGGCTTGATTGTGGCCGTCAATCAAACGTTTAACCAGTTGCTCAGTGACGCTCAAACGGGCCGTATGCGTTGGTATATTGCCAGTATGATATTTGGCTTGGTGGTATTGATTGCGCTAGCCCTGCAAGTTTCACCGGAGGTGCTCTGATGGTGATGGTTAACCTGATACTGATACTTTTGGTAGGTGGTGTGCTGGCACTACTGTCAGAGCGGCTGAATGAAAATATGCCGCGTAAAGTAGCTCTTGGGATAGTGGTTTTTGATCTGCTATATTTTGTCAATCATCTGCTGGCAATGCCTGAATTTAATCAGTTACAGGCGCCTTTAGTTGCAGACCCCAGTACTTGGATAATGCACTTTAAGGCAGACTGGATTCCGGCGTTTGGCATTAGTATCGAGTTGGCACTTGATGGTATAAGCATGCTAATGGTGCTATTAACCCTAGTTCTGGGTGCGGTCGCTGTGAGTGCATCGTGGACTGATGTGATTGTTCGACGTGGTTTTTTTGAGGCCAACTTACTCTGGACCTTAGCCGGAGTGCTAGGGGTATTTATGGCCTTAGACCTATTCCTATTTTTCTTGTTTTGGGAAGTTATGTTAATTCCCATGTACTTTATGATTGCTATTTGGGGTCACGAAAATCGTGGCTATGCCGCCATGAAGTTTTTTATCTTTACTCAGGCCAGCGGCCTGTTAATGCTGGTCTCTATTTTGGCTTTGGTGGCGATTAATCAAAGTGCCACAGGTCAGTGGAGCTTCAGTTACTTTACGCTTCTTAATACGCCGATGGCTGAAACCACAGCCCATTGGTTGATGCTCGGGTTCTTTATTGCCTTTGTAGTTAAACTCCCAGTTTTCCCCTTTCATACCTGGTTGCCTGACGCTCATACCCAGGCTCCCACTGCAGGCAGTGTTATTTTAGCGGGAATTCTACTTAAGACCGGAGCCTACGGGCTGATTCGCTTTGCCGTCCCGCTATTTCCAGACGCTGCCATGGACTTCTCTTATGTGGCCATGGCGCTGGGGGCTACTGGCGTAGTTTATGGCGCAGTTTTAGCCTTTGGGCAAACCGACTTTAAACGCCTGATTGCCTATAGCAGTGTCAGTCATATGGGTTTTGTATTGCTCGGGGTCTATGCCTGGAACGAGTTGGCTCTTCAGGGGGCAGTGATGCAAATGGTCGCCCATGGTTTTAGTACTGCGGCGCTATTTATGATTGCAGGTTCATTGCAGGAGCGCCTGCATACCAGAGATATGCGTGAAATGGGCGGCCTTTGGCACTATATGCCGCGTATGGGTGCTGTGGCTATGTTCTTTGTAGTTGCCTCATTGGGATTACCCGGGCTGGGTAACTTTGTCGCTGAGTTTTTGGTGCTGTTGGGCCTGTTTAAGGTTGATCCATGGATGACGGTTATAGCTGCCCTTGGCCTGATTACTGGTGCCGCCTATTCGCTGCTACTGATGCAGCGCTCTTTCCACGGTGAGCCTAACCCTAACCTTGCCGACCATGGACTGGCTGATTTTGGTGGTCGCGAGATGGTTACCATGGCCGTTATGATGGTGGTTCTCATTGGCTTGGGCCTGTATCCCCAGCCAGTTTTGGATCTTGCCCAACCGGTGCTGCAAAGCCTGCTGGAGGCGACACCATGAACGCAAACTCATTAATGGCACTAATGCCAATTTTAATGCTCTCGCTAACGGCAGTGGTATTGATGATACAGGCCTCTTTTAGGCGGGATCAGTCGGTTGCCTGGTTGATTACCGCACTGGGTTTTTTGCTTACGCTTTGGGGTGCAGGCTATGCCAGAGAATTTACTCAGCCAGTAACCGTGCTGTTGATAGTCGATGACTGGGGGCTATTTTTTACGACGCTTATTGTCGCGGCTGCGCTGGTAACATTGATTTTATCTCGGGATACCTTCTCCGCTGAAGGTGAGCGTAAAGAGGAATACTACCTGTTACTTGTGTTGTCGGTACTAGGCGCGGTGGTGCTGATTCAGTCTAGCCACATGGTGTCATTACTATTGGGTATGGAACTGATGGGTGTTGCCCTCTATGCCATGATCGCGTTTCCAGAGAAAGGCCAGCAACCCCTTGAGGCCGCTATCAAATATTTGGTTTTATCAGCCTGTGCGTCGGCAATGTTGCTTTATGGTTTTGCGCTGCTTTACGCCGCCACAGGCGAGCTGAGCTATGGCGGTATCGGCCTTAAAGCGATACTGGTCTATGAGCAAAACCCCATGTTACTCATGTCGGGAACAGCGATGGTGCTAGCCGGTATAGGCTTTAAATTGTCGGTTGTACCTTTTCACATGTGGACGCCAGACGTTTATGAAGGTGCTCCCACGCCGGTCACTGGCTTCTTAGCTACTATTTCTAAAGGGGCAGTCTTTATTGCCCTGACCCGTTTTTTTGTTGAGGGGCAACTCTATGAGTATCAGTCGCTAATGACGGCTCTATCGGCCGTTGCCATTGCCTCGATGCTAATCGGTAACTGGCTGGCTCTGAGGCAGGAAAATATCAAGCGCCTGCTGGCATATTCTTCGATTGCTCATTTTGGTTATTTATTGGTGGTCCTTGTTGCGCTGTCTAGCGAGGCCGCTGAAGCGGCCTTGATTCGGCAGGCTATTACCTTTTATCTAGCGGCTTATGTCGTGACAACATTGGCGGCTTTTTCCGTCGTTGCCTGTATAGCTGGTGAAGATGCGAGTAAGAGCCAAATTGCAGCCTTTGACGGGCTATTTTGGCGTAGACGCATCCAAGCATCTAGCCTCACCGTTGCCATGTTATCTTATGCGGGGATACCTCTTACGGCTGGGTTTGTCGGAAAATTCTATGTGATCAGTGTGGGTATTCAGTCGCAGCTTTGGTGGCTTTTAACGTCTTTGGTGATTGGCAGTGCAATTTCTATTTATTATTATCTACGTATTGTTTTTACCATGACCCAGTCTTCTGGTACAGCGATAAGAGGCCAATTTAGTGCATCAACAGCCTCCCAAGACGTGCTGGCTCTATTATTGCTAATATTGGTGTTATTACTTGGCAGTTGGCCACAACCGTTTATTGAATTTGCCGGTCACCTTTAATGATAACAACGATTTTAAAGTAGATAACAGAAGGAGTTGTCGATGTTACGTTCAGTTGATATGAGTGATTATATGCTTAACGATCCAGTTAAAATTTTATCCGATGATGATGTCTTCACCGCCATTGAGCTTATTTACGAGCATAAAGTTTCTGGCGTCTGTGTTGTCGATCCTGAGGGTCTGTTGGTAGGTATTTTGTCCGAACTCGATTGCCTGCGCGCGATCCTTGGTGCTACCTACAATGAGAGTGGTGATGTGGGTAAAGTTAGAGAATATATGACGGTGGATGTGGATTATTGCGATATTCACGCTGATTTAGTGGATGTGGCAACCGATATGCTAGACAAGGGCCACCGCCGTCGACCTGTGCTTGATCACGGTAGGTTGGTTGGACAGATAACGTGCCGCCAGCTATTGCGAGTGGTTAGTCAGTTTAATGAGAGCGCTGCGCAGGCGCATTAATCTGCCGATTCGTATCCAATTGAAACAGGTAGTCAACACGGTTGGGCATCTCCTGTAAGCAGTGATCAGTAATGCGCTGGTAGTGCTGGATAAATCCTAGTATCTCAGTTTCGCTCATGAATGGTTTTGTCATTTTTTTCTCTTGTTCAAGTCGCCACTTGTAGACTGTGTCGAAGGAGGGTGCCCGCAACATACACAGGGTGTCGGCCAAACTGAAAAGCCTCTGATAGTCTCCAGCTAGCGCGTTGTTAACATAGTGTCGCCAAGTTCCCTTGGGGTCCTCGATATCTTCAAGTGCATTAACCGGTGCGCATAGCTCTGCCTGTTGTTGAGGACGGGCGCCCATGCACCATCCTTCAAGCACAATTAAACCAACCGGACCGCTAACTGTTTGACAGTATTGCGCGGGTAATCTGTCATCACTGCTCTTATCGAATCTGGTGACTAATGTTGGGGACTGAGCGGCGATTAAACAATTGATTGTGGCGATGGCAAGTTCTATATCATGCGTTCCTGGTACTCCTCGAGTCGCCAGTAATGGATGGACGTCTTGGGCTAGTTTAAGGCGCTCTGCTTTGGTCAGATAAAAGTCATCCAAAGACAGAGCTAGAGTGGTGATGTTATGTTGTTCGGAAATTACTGTGCACAGGTAGTCGGCGAGTGTAGACTTTCCAGAGCCCTGCGAGCCATTAATAGCAATAATATGAGTTTTTGAATGCCCCTTATGGTGTTGCTCGGCAAAATGTTCCAGTATAGGGGCATAATTTTTTCGCGCCTGCTCAAGGTAGCTTTTGGGTAGCTGATTGCGCTGTAAAAAGTCAAACTGGGCTGCGGGCATACGTAGGATACGCTTATTAAAAGAATAATATGGCCTTTAGATTAGCATAGCTGGGCAACGTTAAAAACGCTGAACAGAATAAAAACATAGATACTGGGTAATATACTTAGCCTAGTCGCTGTGTACCTAACCAACACAATTTAGAATGTTTACATGTAAAGAATTCTAAAATGTCATAACGCTCATTGAGCTGATCGGATGAAATGAATAATTTTAGACTCAACGTTTTGTACATATTAACTCTACTAATTGGTCTGTCTGTGACAGTCCCAGTCTTCGCTGGCAATGTTATTTTGATTATTGGCGATGGAATGGATGATCAACAGATCAGTATTGCGCGCAATTATTTAAAAGGTACTACGGGTAGGCTCAGCCTTGATAATCTGCCTGTGAGAAGTAATGTGCAGGTACTGACCGTGTCTGATCATGACCCCAGTCAGCCAGTCTATGTGGCCGACTCGGCGAATAGTGCAACATCAATGGCGTCAGGAACAGTGACCAGTCGAGGGCGTATTGGCACCACCGCAGGCACTGATGAGGATGTTGTTAATATTATTGAATTAGCGCAACAGCGTGATATTAGGACGGGGATTGTTACCACCGCTAGTGTCACCGATGCCACACCAGCTGCATTTTATGCCCACACCAATAGTCGCGGTTGCCAAAATCCCGAAATGATGGTCAATGCAGAGTTTTATCCTAAAGTTTTCGTTGACTGTTCAGCGGACCTCAAAAGTAATGGTGGCAAGGGTTCGATTTCGGAACAGCTGGTCTCCTCAGGCGTCGATCTGATACTCGGGGGTGGTTTAAAGCATTTTACCCTTGCGTCTGAAGGCGGTGGTGATGCGGTTATTGCATTGGCAGAGCAAGCCGGCTATCAGCTTGCCCTCGATCTGGAGCAGTTTGATCGCATTGAGGAGGGCAAGCTATTGGGACTATTTTCATCCAGCACCATGCCGGTCATCTGGCGAGGTGAAGATGATCGTACCGCCGAGCAATCTGAGAGGACCTGGCCCGGTTTTATTCACTGGGCATTGGGAGAAGCTATCGACCCCAAGCCTATGCGGTGCGAAGCGAACCCAGACTCTTCCGACCAACCAACATTAATGCAGATGACTGACAAGGCGTTGTCGATACTGGATTCAGACGACAGTGACTTCTTTTTGATGATCGAGTCAGCGTCAATCGATAAGCAGGCTCACTACCGTAAAACTTGCGGCAGTATTGGCGAGCTAGAGCAGCTAAATGATGCTCTAGACAGTGCCATGCAATATGCTGAGTCACATCCAGATACCTTGATTCTGGTGACTGCTGACCATGGCCATGCTGCGCAGATAGTGCCTGATACGTCCTTATTTTCTTCGAGTCCGTACCCTATTTACAGGCCGGGGCGTCTGTCTCGGATCATTACACCGAAGGGGCATATTATGGCAGTCAACTATGCGACAACTGACTTTATTACAGAGGAGCATACGGGTGTATCTGTGCCCCTAATGGCCAATAAAGTTGGCGTAGGCCGATTGCCATCGATGATTACTCAACCGCAAATTTTTAATATTATAAGGGACTTTTTGTTTCAGGAAGAATAATTTTTACGTTATAACCTAGGCCCTTAACGGTCATACTAACAATAAAAATAACAGGATATTGTCCCTATGCTGACTGTTCATCACTTGAATAATTCTCGCTCCCAGCGCGTTCTTTGGCTCCTAGAAGAACTCAATGCTGAGTATCAGATAAAATGTTATCAACGTGATGCGCAAACTAGCTTGGCGCCACCAGAACTCGAAGTAGTTCATGTATTGGGTAAGTCGCCAGTCATAACCGACGGTAGTCAAACTATTATCGAGTCAGGTGCCATTATTGATTATATTTTGCGTCACTATGATACGGGTCAGACCCTTATACCCAAAACTGGCACGGAGCAGCATGAGCAATATTTACAGTGGTTACATTATGGTGAGGGCAGTGCAGCACTGCCATTAATGCTTAAGCTTTATACCTCAAGATTGGCTGATGGTGGTGCAGAGCTTCAGTCGCGAATTAACGACGAAATGCAGAGGCATCTCGGTTATTTAGATCAAGCACTGCAGGGTGTAGATTGGTTAGTAGATAATAAAATCTCGGGTGCTGATATTCAACTATCCTTTATTGCCGAGGTTGCTCCCTTGCTTTACTCCTTAGAGACATTACCAAATTTAGCTGGGTTTCGTGATCGCTGTCATGCACGACCCGCCTATAAACGCGCGCTGGAACGTGGAGGGTTCTACGCCTATGGCCCAGCTGACTAATAACGTAAAGTCTGGGTAGAGACTTAGCTAGCACTGGTTCTGGTTTCGACTAAATGCTTAGGAAAAGCTCGGGGCTTGGCTTAAGTCAGACGTGGTAATTGAAACTAACGACGGTCGCAAAAGTGCTAGATCGGCACAGGGGTAGGGCGCAATGTCTCGGGTTATGCTCCCAGCCAATACATTTATGCAGGGTGCGCTGTAACGTCTATTTAAGCTGATAGCTTTTAATGGTGAAATGTACGTCTGTTTGCAGGCGCTGTAAATTTTTGAGCTGGTCTTGCTGCTCTGGTTGCGCATGCCAATAATAGGGCGTCATTTTTAGTAAATCGAGAATATCGGCATCCTTAACACTTATTGTATCTTTAATGTCTAACTGGCCCTGTGGGCTAAAGAGCGCCAGGCTATTATCAATATTGTTGCCTCGGTGGGGTACGTTTTGTGCGTAGATCTTTGCGGTTAGCCCAGCCAAATGTCGTTCGCCAGGCCCGACCATGATAAGGCGCCCGCCCGGTCTTAGTACTCGTGCAGTTTCAGTAACACTGATTGGGGAAAATACGGACATCGCAATGTCTACGCTGTCGTTGTGAAGGGGTAGATTAAAAGCACTACCCACAGCGAGCTGGGCACCCATTTTTCGTTTAGCCGTTAGACGCACGGCCGTTTTTGAAATATCAATGCCACAAAGATCTAGCTGATTAGATGCCTGACGTAGCTGTTGTAAGTAGTAGCCTTCACCGCAGCCCATATCTAACACTTTTTGGTTGTCACCTGTCTGGAGCACATGGCTGACAATGCTGTTGGCCAGAAAGTGGTAGTAACCAGTCTTTAAAAAGCGCCGGCGACTGCGAATCATATCATCACTATCCCCAGGATTACGGCTGCGCCTGTGTTGGGCAAGTAGTAAGTTCAGATAGCCTTCTTTGGCCATATCAAAACTATGATTGTTGACACAGCAGTAGGTCTTATTGGTTGCTGAATTAGTCGCGACTAAGTTGGCGTTACATTTTGGACACTTAAATATACTGATCATCCCAGAGGCCGACTCATCAATTTGATGGGCTGGATGGCTATTTTCCCTGAGACGAACAGGGGGGTAACTAAAGGGGTCTGACACAATAGGCTCGCAATATCGGTAAGCGCAAAGCTTACAGATATTGTGCGCTGTTTAAAATAGCCCGACCACATCACCGTTGGCATCCACATCAATGCTATTAGCTGCCGGTACACGTGGCAGTCCGGGCATGGTCATAATGTCGCCGCATACCACCACGATAAAGCCTGCACCGGCAGATAATCTGACCTCTCGAAGGGCAACCACATGATTGGAAGGGGCGCCTTTAAGGTTGGGGTCGGTAGAGAAGCTGTACTGGGTTTTAGCAATACATACAGGAAAATGCCCATACCCGTTATCTTGAAGAGTACGAATTTGATCGCGAATTTTTTGGTCAGCAATAATGTCGTCGGCCCGATAGAGTCTTGTGGCAACGGTTTTTATCTTGTCCCAAATAGGCATGTTATCTGGATAAAGCGGCGCAAAATTCGCATGACCAGAATCTACAAGGGCTACGACTTCATGGGCAAGCTCCTCCGTGCCTGCCCCACCATCAGCCCAGTGGGTGCAATCAATCGCCTTAACACCATTTGCCAATGCAATCGCTTTGATAAGCGCAATTTCAGCATCTGTATCTGAGGTAAAGCGATTGATGCCAACCACTACAGGGACGCCAAAGATCTTTACATTTTCAATATGACGGACCAGATTACAACAGCCGTCTTCCAGTGCAGCCAAGTCCTCTTTGTCTAAATCTTCTCTGCTTACACCACCGTGCATTTTTAGTGCTCGGGTGGTTGCAACTATAACCGCTGCATCGGGTTTCAGGCCTGCAGCACGGCACTTGATGTCAAAGAATTTTTCAGCCCCAAGGTCGGCACCAAAACCTGCTTCTGTAACCACATAGTCGGCCATTTTCAGACCCGCCTTGGTCGCGATAACGGAGTTACAGCCATGGGCGATATTCGCAAAGGGACCCCCGTGAATAATGGCTGGGTTGTTTTCTAAAGTCTGCACCAGGTTTGGGGCCAGAGCATCTTTAAGCAGCACAGTCATGGCCCCGGTGCCAAGAACTTCACTGGCGTGAACCGGTTTGTGTTCGCGGGTGTAGCCGATAACAATTTTATTGAGCCGCGCTTTTAGGTCTTCTAAATCGGTGGCTAGACAGAAGATAGCCATCACCTCAGAGGCCACTGTAATGTCATAACCCTCCTGGCGAGGAAAACCATTGCCTGGGCCACCCAGACCACAGTTAATACTGCGCAATGCTCGGTCATTCATATCGGCAACACGCTTCCAAGCGATGCGACGAGCATCGATTTCAAGGCTATTACCCCAGTGAATATGATTATCTATTAATGCCGAAAGCAGGTTATGAGCGGCGCCAATGGCATGAAAGTCGCCAGTAAAGTGCAGATTGATGTCTTCCATAGGTACTACCTGGGCATAACCACCACCGGCGGCGCCACCTTTCATACCAAAACAAGGACCCAGGCTCGGTTCACGCAGGCAAACCAGTGCATTTTTGCCTATGCGATTAAGGCCATCAGTGAGGCCTACGGAGGTAGTAGTTTTACCCTCACCTGCTGGAGTGGGCGTGATGGCAGTAACCAGAATCAATTTTCCATCGGGTTGCTCTTTTAATGAAGCAATATGGTCTGGGTCGATTTTGGCTTTGGTTCTGCCGTATGGAATGAGTGCCGCATCGGGAATATTTAGCTTTGCAGCAATGTCTGCGATGGGCTGGATACTGGCACTGCGCGCTATTTCAATATCGCTCATGGGTTGTTGCTCCGTTAATGGTGTAAAAAAACTGCCAGATAAGATTTTTTATTCAGCAGTGTTAGATAGCCGTCATCTTCCGTAAACGGCCCTAAGAATGGCTTTCTGAGACCGGCTCATGCTGTTCTAAAAACGACTCTAGGTCAAGTGCGGTATGCGTTTGCGCCGATGGCGCTGGATGATATATGACTGTCGTAATTGCGTCGTGGTTGAGCAGAGTTGACGGTTAAACTTTCAAAAATAAATATAAATTTAGGCTTTGAGTGACGGGTATGAAAACAAGCGCGAAAGTAGTGGTAGTCGGTGGCGGTGTGGTCGGTGTTAGCACTCTTTACCATCTGGCTAAAAAGGGCTGGACAGATGTAGTGTTAGTCGAGCGTAAAGAGTTGACCTCTGGATCTACATGGCATGCTGCTGGTCTGTTGCCGCTATTTAATATGAGCTACTCAGTGGGGAAACTGCACCAGTATTCAGTCGATTTTTACCACGAATTAGAAAAAGAGACTGGGCAGAATGTTGGCTTTAGTGTGGTATCTAATATTCGTCTCGCCGCCAATCAAGATCGCATGGATGAATATAAGTACTACTCTGGTGTCGCCCAGACCGTGGGGGTTGACGTTAATTTCTTAACGCCAGAGCAGATTTTAGAAGCCTGGCCTATGGCTAACATGGACGGCATTATCGGGGCTATTCAACATCCCGACGATGGCTATATTCAGCCCGCCGATCTTACTCAGGCACTGGCAAAGGGCGCGCGTGGGCGCGGTGCAGAAATCTATCGCAATACAGCAGTATTAGATATCGAGCAGCAGCCAGATGATAGCTGGATTGTTAAGACTGATAAGGGTGATATTCACTGTGAGCATGTGGTTTGCTGTACCGGTAATTTTGCCCGTAAGACAGGTCAAATGGTCGGTTTGGATATTCCAGTTATTCCGGTAGAGCATCAGTATATTGTCACCGACCCCCACCCAGATGTTCTGGCCCGCAAGGCGGCCGGACTGCCAGAACAAGCGGTGCTGCGAGAGTCAGATGCGGGTTACTACCTGCGTGAGGAAGCGGGTGGTTTTATTCTTGGGCCCTATGAAGAAAATGCGCCTTGCTGTTATGTGGATGGTCCCAGTGACCAGTCAGAGTACGAACTATTTAACGGCGATCTCGATCGTTTAATGCCGCATATTGAAGCCTGTATCAACAGAGTTCCCGCCTTTGCTGAGGTGGGCGTAAAAACGGTGTACAACGGCGCTATTGCCTATACGCCAGATGGTAATCCTATTATTGGTCCAGCCTGGGGTTTAAAAAACTTCTGGCTAAACGAAGGCCATAGTTTCGGCATTACCGCCGCCGGTGGTGCTGGTTGGCAATTGGCCGAATGGATGATTGATGGTGAGCCTACAGTAGACATGATG